>ENA-ORXM01000825-ORXM01000825.1-marine-metagenome-genome-assembly--contig:-NODE-825-length-48439-cov-26.212998_pt1 | contig 48439 bp, 38 predicted proteins | sample MGYA00237867_ERZ511480 | MGnify/ENA primary metagenome ERZ511480 (study PRJEB26309, sample SAMN06266103) | marine metagenome | isolation source: Algal blade | place: United Kingdom:Sidmouth, United...
ATAAAGTATTGCCTTGAATTGATATCGCTCACGCGCTCTGAAACGAGCATTTTGATTGGTAACGGGTATATACCCGTTACCATTCAAAATGCAGGTTTCAGTGGGAACTAAAAAAAATTTAGGCACAGATTTCAAGTTCCAGACGAATAAATTGTTTTTAGACCCCTCAAAGAAGTGCTTGAGCGTTTATTCCTTTAAAAATGACTTCGTCGTTAATGCTTTTTACCAGGGAATAACCTTGCAATACTTTTTAGTAACGATAATCGGAATATATTAGTAATCAATGTATTTTAAGCTATTGTTGAAAGTATGTTTAAAAAATAAAAGGATAAGTTATGTTAATTATTAGTGGTACAGCTGAATTTGTAGGAACATCAGGTAAGTTTACTAAAGGCGATCAACATGAGTTTACAATGTTTTGTGCTGATGAAAATTTAGATGATCAACTTAAAGAAATTGAAATGTTTTTTAACGATCGCGATTGGGATGAAATTGTTATTCAAGAAAATGGCGTAATTACAGATGAAACCTTACTAGAAAACGATACACTCAAACAAGCTTATCAAAAAGCGAGCACTGAAAAACTCTCATTAATTGTTCAAAATACGCCAGTGTCAAACGCTTGATAAAATAAAGTTAAAATCGAGCTATTACCTGCTGTAGTTTAAAATCTATTACATAATAGGTTTTAAACTACAGTTTCGATTGAACCTCGTTAAAAACTCAATCCCCCCAAATCAAATAAGTATTTAAATCAGCTAAAATATTTTGGTTTCAGGTGTATTTTTAATGAAGTGCTGCTCTAAAAGGAAGTTTAGCGCAAATATTAGCCTCAAATTCTAATATTTCTTGTAATCGAATATCTACATCGTTTTGATCAAAATATTCATAAGCTAATTCTACAAATAAATTTTTATGTTTAGCTTCAGATTTGGCTATGCTGACATAAAAGTCTTTATCTCTACCGGGTTCTAATGCTTGTGCTACCAATGAAAAACGTTCATGACCTCTCGCCTCTATTACAGCACCTACCAGTAACCTATCCATAAAAAATTCTTCTTGACCGTGCCTAAAAACAGTACGTATTTCTTTAACGTAAGTGTCTTTTTTATCATTAGCTAGCGGTACATCTCTCGCGGTTAATAATTTAAGTACTTGTTTGAAATGAATTAACTCTTCAAGCGCTAAGTCTGTCATTTCTTTCACTAAACGCGTACGATCTTGATAGTGTGACAACATCGAAATAGCCATACCAGAGGCTTTCTTTTCAGCGGCAGCATGGTCTTGCAAAAATGTATCAAAGTCAGCTAAAACCGCTTTAGTCCACTCAAATGGAGTGTGGTATTTTAATTCAAACATTATGAGGCATCATTAATAAATAAAATGGAATTTTACTTATTTGTGCATTAAGAACAAGGTTTAATTGTTGTTTTTGATCGACTTAACTAGTAGCTAAACAATAAATGCAATTACCGTGAGAGCTATTGCCATTACAATTGAAGTGGTTCCTATATCCGTTATCATTCAAGATGCTCGTTTCAGAGCGCTTGATTGGTAACGGGTATATTGCACTAAGTTAAGTTGTGACAAGCTGGTATTTAAGGATAAATCTAAAATAAAAAAATTCATTTATAACTCTACTTGGTGTAGAGCTATAAACGTTATTATTGAAAATACAGATTTTAGTGATATTTAAAATCAGTTCTTATAAACCATACTGGCTATATTCTAAAAGTTCGCGACGTAAGCGTTGGTTTTCTTTAAAGCTTTCTATTTCTCGCCATTTTCTCTTTGTAATTTTAATGTTGGGCTTACTTTCTAAAGCTTTATTATCATCAATTAAAAACTCTTCAATTTCATATAAATCGTAATTAGCCATATCTAAAACCTTATTAAAATGTTGTTAGTATTCTGCTTATGAGTGTTAAGTAAACAAATTGATAAACTGATTTAATAACAGCATTTATCAATGTGCTTAATGTAAAAGTAAAATGTGACTAATTCTTTACACGACTATGACAAATTAAAGAAATGACAAACTAACAAAACAGTAAGTTAAACAAGAACAACAAATTGAATAAGATAAATTTACTCTCATGCATAAAATAGCTATTCAATATGGCTTGATGAACCACAACTATTTAGTTAGCTCTTTTAATTTGCTAAAATCCTTATACGGGTAATCACCAATATTTGTGGTAATTATTAATCTAAAGCACCAGATTTACGATCTGGTTAGTTCAATGGGTAGATTAAATGAGTCAAGTTACAGTTTGTGCGTTATATAAGTTTGTTCGCCTAGAAAATTTTGAGCAGTTAAAGCCAACACTTTTAGCAGTAATGGAAAAAAATGAGGTAAAAGGAACACTGTTGCTTGCAGAAGAAGGTATAAACGGCACTATTGCTGGTTATCAAACCGGTGTTGATAATGTGCTTAAATTTTTAGAGCAAGATAGCCGCCTATCTCCTTTGTCATCTAAAGTTTCCTATAATACTGAAAATCCTTTTCAGCGTACTAAGGTAAAATTAAAAAAAGAAATTGTTACTATGGGAGTTGAAGGTATCGATCCAACCCTTACGGTGGGCACCTATGTAAAACCTAAAGATTGGAATACCTTAATATCTGATCCTGAAGTTTTACTCGTTGATACACGTAATGATTACGAAGTAGAAATTGGTACTTTTAAAAATGCTGTAAATCCTAATACTGAAACCTTTCGAGAGTTTCCTGACTATGTTGAAAACCACTTAGATAAAAATAAACACAAAAAAGTAGCTATGTTCTGTACCGGCGGTATTCGCTGTGAAAAATCTACCGCCTATTTAAAAGAGCAAGGGTTTGATGAGGTTTATCATTTAGAGGGTGGAGTACTTAAATATTTAGAAGAAGTCCCCCAAGAAGACACATTATGGGAAGGTGAATGTTTTGTTTTTGATAGCCGTGTTGCTGTTAATCATCAATTAGAGCAAGGTCAATACGATCAATGTTTTGCTTGCAGATTTCCGATCACAGAAAATGAAAAACTTAGCGAATTTTATGTAAAAGGTGTGAGTTGTCCACGATGTATTGATAAATACACTGACGACCAGCGTGCAGGTTTTAGAGAACGAGAACGACAAGTCAATTTAGCTAAAGCCCGTGGTGAAAGCCATATTGGTGGTGATGTTAAGCAGTTGATCAAAGAAAAGCGTAAAGAGAAAACTCTTCGTAAAAATAATGAAAAATAGAATATAAGAAATTGATCTGAGCCAACAACTATATTTAAGACGAGTTGGCTCAGTTTTTATCTTTCCTGTTTGTTTTTAGGCACATAATTTAAAATAGACAACGGTACTACCTTTTTTACTGGGAATAGTTCAAAGGCTTTACGATCAATAATATGCCCTAATTTGCTCTCAATTGCGCATAAGTTTCTAAAGTTATCTTTTGCTACAAAAGATACTGCTTCTCCACTAGCTCCTGCCCTACCGGTTCTACCTATCCTATGAATGTAATCGTCGGCTTTATCTGGTAAATCGTAATTAATAACGCGTGTTAAATTATCTATATCAATGCCTCGAGCTGCTACGGCGGTTGCCACTAAAAATTGAATTTTACCTATTTTAAAATCAGCGAGTATTTGTTCTCTAATTTCTTGAGTTTTACCGCTATGAATGCATTGTGCTTTGATGTTACGTTTTTCTAATTGACTCACTAATTTAGCTGCGCCGTGTTTGGTTTCAATAAAGATAAGGGCTTGTTGCCAATTATTTTCTTTTATTAAGTAGCTGAGCAAGGCCGATTTATTTGTTTTATCAACCGTCACTAACCATTGGGCAATATTAGGTTTTGATGCTTCATCTTGTTTTGTTGATATTTCTACAGCGTTTGAGCCAATAGCACGCTTCGCTAACTGACGAATGTCATCAGATAAAGTAGCAGAAAATAATAAGTTTTGGCGTTGTGCAGGTAATCGTTCAATTATTTTATTAATGTCTTCTCTAAAGCCCATATCAAGCATTCTATCGGCTTCATCAAGCACTAATACTTCAAGCTCATCAAAATATAAAGCTCGTTGATGCGCCATATCCAAAAGCCGCCCTGGTGTAGCGACAACAATATCTACCCCCCAAATTAACTGCTGCTTTTGTGCTTCAGCATCGATACCGCCATACATTGCCATTGACGTTAATTCTAAATACTTACTGTAAGCAGCAATACTAGCTTCAACTTGTTGCGCGAGCTCTCTTGTTGGAGTAAGTATCAACGCTTTGATGCGTTTACCTCTTAGGGTGTAACCAGTATTTAATAAAGTTAAGATAGGCAAAGCAAAACTCGCAGTTTTACCGGTACCCGTTTGAGCGGCAGCAATAAGGTTTTTTTTGGCTAAAATAACAGGAATGGCACGCTTTTGTATTTGAGTCGGTTGCAGATAACCTAATTCCGAAACCACTTTTAAAAGCGGCTCTGGTAAACCTAAAGATGAAAATGACATGCGAGCCTCTAATGAAAAATGGCTAAATAACTAATGCCGCGCAGTATAACGTTTTACATCCATGCATAATACTTGAAGTTAATTTAAAATTTTTATTAAACTTAACTTCTAATATATCTATACCCGTTACCAATAGTATTAACTCCCTTTAGCGTAAGGTAAACTTTTACTCCGCACATTACTTACACTTACATTAACACTAGCAAATTAAAATAAGACGACCATTATGATCATAGATTTTTCAAATTATTCAGCAAGCCAACGTTATCATTTAATGACTCAAACTATTATTCCTCGCCCTATTGCATGGGCACTTACCGCATCTAATCTCAATAGTTTACCCTTAAATAATAACAACGAGATAAACCTTGCTCCTTTTTCGTATTTCACTGCGGTATCAAGTGAGCCTGCAATATTGATGATTTCTGTAGGTAAAAAGCCGAATGGTGATGCAAAAGATACGTTAGTTAATGTGCTAAAAAATAAAAAAATGGTTATTCATATAGCATCTGAGCAACAAGCTGAACTTGTTACTCAAACAGCAGCAACATTACCGTATGGGCAGTCTGAACTCACATTATTAGAAACAGAATATGCTACGCCAGAAATAGTTAATAAAAGTGTAGATTCAATTGTTAATGTTTCAACTAATGCTTCAAGCGATTTGTTGAATAAGCCATTAACCAAAGTGCAGTCAAACCCAAATCAAACAAGACTAAACCTAACTCAGTTCAAGGGATTCGAATTACCACGATTACAACAGTGTCATGTTGCTTATGGCTGTGATCTTTATGAAATTAAAGAGATGGGAGATACTCCTCAAACGCTCATTTTTTTAGAAGTGAAACAAGTATTTATTAATGAAGAAGTTATCCAATTAGATGATAAAAATAGAATTAAGGTAAATGCTGCAGAGGTAAAACCTTTAGCTCGATTGGGCGCTAACGAGTACGCTGGCATTACTAAACCGTATATTAATAAGCGCCCTCAGTAACAGCGACGCTTAAAAAACAATGAGCATTCTCAAAATAGGTTTTATGCTTTCTTAAGGTAACCGGCAACTAAAACAATTCGAGTGCCGTTTACTTTGCCTTCAATATGCTCAGGGTTATCGGTTAAACTGATCCCTCTAACAAGCGTGCCTTGTTTAGCCGTAAAATTTGCTCCCTTAACTTTTAAATCTTTAATTAGGGTAACGTCATCACCATCTAGTAACTCAGCACCATTGCTATCTCGGGTTGGACCTTCACGTTCTGCAGCGGCGATGCCTTGTTCTGCCCATGTTTTAACGGCATCTTCCATATAAATCATATCTAATGCATCTTGAGCCCAACTCTCTGCAGATAACTTATGTAATATACGATATGACATTACTTGCACAGCAGGCTCTTGGTTCCACATACTGTCGGTTAAACAACGCCAATGATTAACATCTAAAGCTTGCTGACCTTCAATCTGTTTAAGGCAGGTATCACATACTAAAATACTTTGTTGAGCACTTAAATCGCTGGTTGGCGGCACGGGATATACAGATAAAGCTTCATTTCCTTTACTTTGATTTGCTAGGCATAGCTCACAACAATTTTTACTGCGTTGCTCTAGCGCTTGTTTAGCTACCATTTATTTTCCTAAATTTAAGATATCCCCATAACCAATAAAGATACTTTTTACAAGGGAACAAGCATTGCATTGATATTGCTCAAGCGCTCTGAAACGAGCATCTTGATTGGTAACGGGTATACATAACAAACATACATTTTAATGGCGATAATTATACGACTTTAGCTAAAAAACAACAATTATAATGTTAAATAATCATTTAAATACGTTACTTAATCGATTTAAAGTAGACAACTCGCCGGCAATGATAAAAACTAGCCAGTTAATGGCGTTAAGCGCTCATTTAAAGCAATTTTTAAATACTGACCCAAATATTTATTCAAAAACTTGTTCAATCGAATAATAAAAATTTACTTAATAAATAAGAACAATAACATAGGCTTAATTTATGACTTTACATAACAATAATTCCTCTTTACTCAACAAAATAAAATCTATTGGGCTGGTAAGCCAAATTATAGTAGCTATTATTTTAGCGTCAGTTTTTGCGACCGTTGCGCCTGATATTGCACAATCGTTTTCAGTGCTAGGTCAACTTTTTGTAAATGCATTAAAAGCAGTAGCACCGGTACTTATTTTTGTTTTAGTGATGTCGTCTATAGCCAATCAAAAACCTAATAATGATGCCAATATAAAGCCTATTATTGTGCTTTATTTAGTAGGTACGTTAAGTGCGGCTTTTGTAGCAGTTGTATTGAGTTTTTTATTTCCAACTACCATGACTTTAGATATTGCTAGTGCCGTAGCAAACCCACCTCAAGGTTTAGGTGAAGTAATAACAACTTTAGCTTTTAAAGTGGTTGAAAATCCAGTTAAAGCAATTATAACTGGCAACTTTATGGCTGTTTTAGTTTGGGGGATTGGTTTAGGATTTGCGCTAAAACATTCAAGTAACTCTACAAAAATAATGATAAATGACTTAAGTAATGCAATAACCAGCATTGTAAAACTCGTTATTCGATTTACTCCATTAGGAATATTTGGCTTAGTGGCAAATACGATAGCGAGTACCGGCTTTGCCGTATTTGCAGAATATGCTCAGCTGTTGTCAGTATTAGTTGGTTCAATGTTGATCATTGCTTTATTAGTTAATCCTTTAATCGTTTACGTTATCACTAAAAGTAATCCTTACCCATTAGTATTTACTTGTTTAAAAGAGTCTGGCATTACGGCGTTTTTCACTCGAAGTTCAGCCGCCAATGTACCGATTAATTTAGCTCTTTGTAAAAAGCTTAATTTACTAGAGGACACTTATTCAATATCCATTCCCTTAGGATCGGCTATTAATATGGCTGGCGCAGCCATTACAGTAACCGTTTTAACATTAGCTACAGCTAATACTTTAGGTATAACAATTGACTTCCCTACTGCATTATTATTATGTGTAGTAGCATCTATTTCGGCTTGTGGATCATCGGGCGTTGCAGGAGGTTCGTTATTACTGATCCCTTTAGCATGTAGTTTATTTGGTGTACCTAACGATGTAGCAATGCAGGTTGTAGCGATTGGGTTTATTATTGGTGTTATTCAAGATTCTGCTGAAACAGCTTTAAACAGTTCAACCGACGTTGTGTTTACTGCAGCTGCCTCTCATTATCTTAATAAGAAACTTAAACAGGATTAAATAAAAATTTCATTAGCACTAATAAAAAAAAGCCACTTAGTTAACGTTAAGTGGCTGCTTTTTTTTGACTATTGAATCCAAGTAATATTTAAGCATTCATCTGTATCACTAGGAATAAACTCCTTACAAACAAAACACCCTATTACGGCAACAAGTTGCTCGTTGTAATAAACAAAAGGTAGTCGTTTACGCTGCCATGGGGGAATAGCTAATTCTTGTAAGATTTTTTTTAATGGGCGCGAGTGTTGTCGAAAATCAGGTGTACAAACAGGGTTGTTATGTTCAAATCGAATAGTAACTTGTTGCGCTACCTTAGGTGCTAATAATGTACAGGTATGAGTTTTTTGAGAAATTGAATCGTCTAAATTTTTCTCATTTAACTGCTTATAAAAAGCTTCTTTCATAACTTCATTATTACCTTCTTTATTCCTTTCTTTAATACCCTCCTCTTTAATAACTTCACCGTAACTAACGCACAATTCTCCCAAATTATCAGGTAATGTAATTATCTCTTCGACCTTTGATTCTGATAAAGGCTTTATTAAACTTGAAAATTGAGTTACCGATTTAAAATTAGAGGTTAAATATAAGTGTTGCTTAAAGCGCCTTAACCAATGATCGCCTACTTTTACTTCTGGTGTTTTATCTTTATTGGCAAACAATTGCTTATTCAATTGTGATAATTGAGCTGAACTTGGCATTAAACACTGATTTAACGTGAGAAAATAACGGATAACATTATTAAATCGTGCTTTGGACAGTCCTTGTAATGTAGTTAATAACAACGCATTATCACTACTTAGCATGCTTTCTAAATCAAGTGCAGCTAATTCAGTTAACAATTGCTCGGCTTCTTGACAGTGCTCTACACTTCGATTAACTGTTTTTAAAAAACTCGGCCAACGCTTAGTGATAGTAGGTATAATTTGATGACGCAGAAAATTACGATCAAACTTAACATCTTCATTTGACTCGTCTTCTATCCACATAAGTTTATTTAAGCGTGCATAAGCTTCAACTTCACTACGGGGAATGTTAAGCAAAGGTCTAGCTAGTATTGCTTGGCCAAAAGCCATTTCAGCCTGCATAGCAGATAAACCTTTTACACCTGAACCTCGCTTTAAAGCAAGTAAAAAAGTTTCAGCTTGGTCGTCAGCATGATGCCCCGTGAGCACTAAAACGTTATTGAGTTGTTTTACTTTAATGAGAGACTTTATTGCGTCGTATCTGGCATCTCTGGCAAGTTCTTCTAAGCTATGTTGCGCTCTAGCTTTTACCTTAACTCTGCGAACATCTAACGGAAAATCAAATAATGTACATTGCTGCTGTGCAAAATTTTCCCATTCAAGCGCGTTGTTACTTAATCCATGATTAACATGACATACACTAACAGTATAATTAAGGTTTTCGCTCTTAAGTGTAGATAAACAGTGCAACAAAACTTGAGAGTCAATGCCACCGCTGTAAGCAATAATTATATGAGTATTTTGATGAGCTTGAATATGATGATAAATATAATTAAAGAGTGTTGATTTTAATAACATCAAGATAACCTTACTCTTTAGTTGTATTTTCGATTTGATGCACGTTAATTAAATGCGTTTGGCTAAATATATTAAATAAATGTGATTAAATAAATGTAATTACATAGAAATGCTCAGGCTAAATATAGATAAGCATAAGCTTCTTTATTTATTTTTTGCTAGTAATATACCCGTTGCCATTCAAAATGCAGGTTTCAGTCGGAACTAAAAACAATTTAGGTACAGATTTCAAGTTCCAGACGAAATCTAAGGACGACATCCATGTATGCAAGGCATTAAGTTTACGTCATGGTTATTCTCGGTAACTGCTCCTGCGTTACCCTAATATCCTACATCCCTGGTGAACCTGACTACACTTAATAACGACGCATAAATTGTTTTTAGATCCATCGAAGAAGCGTTTGAGCGGTTATTCCTCTAAAAGAGGACTTCATCGTTAATACTTTTTACAAGGGAACAACCATTGCAATAAAGCATTGCCTTGAATTGATATTGCTCAAGCGCTCTGAAACGAGCATCTTGATTGGTAACGGGTATAAAGCTGTTTTATATAGGGAAGTTTAAATGAATATTTTATTAGTTGACGATGATGCTATAGACAGAGAAGTTGTTAAACGCGCTTTAAGAAATAACACAGAAGTTACTAGCTTACATGAAGTCTCTTCTGCAGAAGAAGGGCTTAACGCTGTTGAAAATGATCATTATGATGTTTTATTACTTGATTACAGAATGCCGCAGGTTGATGGCATCGAAATGGTGATAGAACTGAGAAGTCGACCTAATTTGGGCGAAACTGCCATAGTTATGATGAGTGCCTCTGATGATGAAGTGCTTGCACTTGCCTGTTTACAAGCCGGTGCACAAGATTTTATTACAAAAGGTGAAATTACCGCAGCAAAACTGAAACGCTCTATTATTCAAGCTCAAAAGCGTTTTGAACTAGAAAGAAAACTCTACAGTAGTTTTTGCCAGGTACGCGAATTGGCAGAAAAAGACTCACTTACAGGTTTGTCTAATCGATATCACTTTGAAGAAGCGCTAAAAGTATCAATAGATAACAATAAGCGTATTCAATCTAATATTGCGTTGTTATTGTTAGACTTAGACCGTTTCAAAAACATTAATGATACTTATGGACATGAAACAGGGGATGAACTTCTTAAAAGTACCACTCATCGCATAAATCAATGTTTAAGGGGTAATGAACTGTTCGGACGTCTTGGTGGCGATGAATTTGCGATTTTGATCACTGGATTAAAATATTCGAATGACGCTACCGCAGTAGGGCAAAGAATTCTTAAGGCACTAGAGGTGCCGATTGAAATAAACGGTCATATTATTCAATGTGGTGTCAGCATTGGTATTGCAATGCATCCACAAAATGCAGATTCGGCAACAGAATTAACAAAATACGCAGATATTGCAATGTATAGAGCTAAAAAGCGTGGGCGAAATCAATTTTGTTACTTTGAAGATGCAATGCAAGAACAATTTTCTCGACACTATCAAATTGAAATACAACTTAAAAAAGCGGTAATAGACCAAGAATTTGAATTACATTACCAGCCAGTGATAAACACCAAAAATAAAAAAATTGTTGGTGTAGAAGCACTTATTCGATGGCCTAAAGCCGAGTTAGCAACATTTCCTGATGAATTTATACCCATAGCAGAAGAGATCAGAGTAATCGACAAAATAGGTGAATGGGTACTTGAAAAAGCTATAAGTCAGTTATCGGTATGGCAGACTAAATATCACAGCAACTTTACCATGGCGATTAATATATCTGCAGTACAATTAGCGCATTCTTCACTGGTGTCTACTATTGAATATATGCTTAATAAATACAAGATTTCTGCTGAACATATTGTGCTTGAATTTACTGAAACCGCATTAATGACTCAAGATGCAACTCATAATCAACGCATTGCTCAGTTAGATGAACTGGGGTGTAAATTAGCCTTAGACGATTTTGGTACAGGCTTCTCTTCATTATCTCATTTACTTAATTATCCTATAAATATTGTTAAGTTAGATAAGTCATTATTACCAAGCAATGAAGTTGAAATAAGGCACTTAGCAATAGTAAAAGGACTTGCTGCCATGGCTAGTACAATTGGTTTACATATTGTAGCAGAAGGTGTTGAAACTCATTTTCAAAGTGACTTGTGTGAAGGTTTACATATTGATGAATTACAGGGGTACTTTTTTGAAAAACCCTTAACAGCAATTGATATTGAAAAAAAATGGCTTCATCAATAACAAACAAAATAATATGACTATAAAATTTCACAAGGAAAATAAAATGCTATATAAGCAATTACTTACAGTGTTAATTTTTTTCATCATAACGTCTACAGTTTCAGCAAATGAAAGTGATTTTATTCAATGGCAATCAGGTAATATACAGTTATTACACGGAGAAGATTATAAATTAGGCAGTGAAAAACGCAATATAATATCGCTTGAGTATGCTAATGGCTGGAAATATGGCGATTTTTTTATATTCGGTGATCAAATTTGGAGTGAAGAAGGAAAATCAACTTATTATATTGAACCCACATTACGATTTAGTTTAAGTAAAATTTTAGATAAAAAACTTTCATACGGCTTAATAAAAGATGTGCTAATTTCAACACAAATTGAAAAACCGAAAAATCAAGATACTAGATACTTAGCTGGTTTTGCACTTGATTTGGATTTACCTGGTGTTAAATTCTTTAAAAGTAATTTTTTTATTCGAGATAACCCTAATTTATCTGGCAATACTTATCAAATAACCTTGGTATGGAATGTCCCGTTTCAAATGGCGGGGGCAAATATGCTGTTCGAAGGATTTACAGATATTGTTGGCGACGAAGGAAGTTCTGTTGCTTACCAATTAATTGTACCTCGTTTGTTGATTGATGCAGGCCAAACTATGGGTCTCAAACCAAATAAACTATGGCTTGGAGTAGAATGGCAATATTGGCACAATAAATTTGGGGTTGATGGCGTAACTGAATCAGTACCGCAATTACAAATGAAATACAATTTTTAGTGAGAAACCAATGAAAACTTTAATAACCATTGCTGCACTTATAATAATAGCATCTACTTTTTCACTTTTGGCGAAAGAGCTTCCAGTAGAAGATAAAGTTTTATATATATACCAAGATGCCGATCTTTCTAATCATAAAGAATCATCTAACGCGATACAAAAAGGCATTGAAGTTGCTTTTAATGAAATTGATAACCAAATTTCAGGGTATAAAATAGCGTTTAAATATTTAGATCATCGTGGCAATGTCGTCAGAAGTAAAAGAAATTATCAACAATTTATTAAAGATCCCAAAGCATTGGTTATATATTCAGGTATTCATTCACCACCATTAATTAAAAATCGTACTTTTATAAACGAAAATAAAGCCCTTACGCTTGTTCCATGGGCTGCTGGAGGACCTATTACACGCTATCCATCTAAAAATAACTGGGTGTTCCGCTTGTCAGTTGATGATACGCGTGCAGGGCCTGTAATTATCGATTACGCCATGAATAATCAACAGTGTAAGTCGCCCCATTTATTACTCGAAGCAACACCTTGGGGTGACTCTAATTTAAAAAGTATGTCTAGCGCATTAAAAAAATATGGCAAAGATATTTCAAAAGTGACGCGTTTTGGTTGGAACCTAAAAGCAAAAGGCGCTCGTCTTGTTTTAGACAAAATAAAGCAAGAGAGTAGTGATTGTATTGTGATGGTGAGTAACGCGATAGAAGGATCTGTAATAGTAAATGAGATGCTTAATCTTCCAAAAGCGGAACGTTTACCTATTGTTAGTCATTGGGGAATAACCAGTGGAAATTTCCATAAAGTTATTAACCATGAACGAAGAGTTGAGCTTGATTTACACTTTATCCAATCTTGTTTTGCCTTTACAGATGTAAATCAAAGTCAGTTTGCTAAAAATGTATTTTCAAAATTAGTAGAACATACCAAAGGTGAAATAGTAACGCCTATTGATTTGAAATCTGCTGTTGGTTTTATACATGCTTACGATTTAACTAAAATACTTATTGAGGCGATAAAACAGTCAAGCCTAACAGGAAACATAATCCAAGATCGTAATAAGGTTCGCCTAGCATTAGAAAACCTCAATACTTCTGTAAACGGGCTAATCAAAACATATAATAAACCTTTTTCAATATTCGATGAAAAACAAAATACTAACGCACATGAAGCACTAAACTTAGCAGATTATTGCATGGGTACATATGGCCAAAATGATGAGATATTAATATCTCATGAGTAACCTAGAGATAAATAAGCTAATAATTGAATAAACTAAGCCAGAGTAAAAAATGATAATAAATAATAAGATTAGCAAGTTTATAAATACTTCAGCTTTACGAATATTCGCTACATTTACAATAAGCTTATTTTTATTAATTATGCTACTGAGTGCTTTTTTTATTATACCTAAAGCCAATCAATTATTTGAATCTGTTCATGCACAGGATTTAAATGCTGAATTGGCATTAGAGGCGGAATTATTCACTCGATTCATTAAAAGCCAGAAAGTCATTATTCAAGATTTGGCCGCTTATCCTAGTTTAACGAGTGCGGTGATGTTGTCTGATGCAAGTGATCGAGTGAATACAGAATTATTCGAAAATGTGGTTATTAGTGGCAAGAAGAGTCGTTTAGTATTACAAAATATTGAAGGCACTATTCTCATTCAAACAGGCAATGAATTAAAAGGGAATTATACTGAGAATCAACCTTGGTTAGAGGATATTTTGTCTGCTGCAATTCCATATCATTTACAGTTATTAGAACAAAAGGATTCAACGATTATATTTAAAATGTCTGTACCTGTTGTTTATAATAATTATGTTGAAGGGATATTGAGCAGTGAAATTTCAGTGTTACTCGAAGATATTTTTGTTAAGCAATCTTATAATAATGTCGCATTTAAATTAGTACAAAATGGCGCAACAATTAAAACGAGTACTGATCATATTGAAATACCACGTGAAAATTCATTAACCCTCCCTAATTCAGATATTATTTTTACTTATATCACAGACGATAGATTGATTGAAGAAGGGAAGCGGTCACTACAAAATATTATTTTAACGGTATTACTTGTTAGTTTTGGCATTGCGTTTTTTTTGTTTGCAATAGTCGGTTATCGCAGCTTACGAAATAAATACACGCTGAAAGCTAAGTCAACAATATGGAGAACCTATTCGATACCTATACTTGTTGGTTTTGTTGGTATTGCTGCAAGTATTACTGCTTATATGATCGCATCTAATCTTAAAATGTCAGAAACTGAAAACGAATTAATTTCTGAAAGTAAAGGAAAGGTGGAAGCACTCAGTAAAAAAATAGACGTGAATTTACATGTTTTAGATGCATTAAGAGCATTTTATAATTCATCTAATTATATTGACCGACAAGAGTTTAATACCTTCATTAAACAGTTAATGGATGGTCGTCAAAATATACAGTCAGTGCAGTGGCTCCCCTCGGTTAAATATGAGCAGCGAGATGTATACAAAGAAAAGGCGAAAAACGATGGGTTGAGTCACTTTTTTATAACAGAAAAAAATGACAGTAATGAGCTTGTTCTTGCTAAAAAACGTAATCACTATTTCCCTGTTTTTTTCGTAGAGCCAATGTTAAAAAATAAGCAAGAATTAGGTTTTGATTTTGCGTCTAATAATAAGTATTTAGCTACTCTTGATAAAGCAAAAAATAGTAGTAAGAAGGTTGCCGCAGTACAAATAACGACGTTCGATGATAATCAAACACAGGCTACAGTACTTGTGTTTCAGCCCATTTATAATAACAATTTTAATATAGGTAAAGTTATTACAGAAAAAAGCCTAAAAGGTTTTGTTTTGTTAGTTTTAAAAGTAGATGATTTAGTTACCGATGCATTAAGAGATGAAGAGGGTAACTTATCTTTATTTATTGAAGATATTTCAGACCCTAAAAATATAGCGGTTATTTATGGTACACGCCCCGTGAATAATTCATTTTTACGAGAAGAAATTATCACAGTTGCTGGAATGAGCTGGCGTGTTCAAACTCACAATAATACGATAAAAAGTCCATTACTTTATTCTGCTTGGTTAGTACTCATAAGTGGTTTAATTTTATCTGCATTAGTCACCTTAGGCATCACTCACCTTATTCGTAGAACAGAGGTCGTTGAGCAACTAGTTGAAAGTAGAACAGCCGAACTCAAAAACAGTGAAATACAACATCGAGCGGTAGTTGAAAATGTAGTTGATGGATTATTAACCATCGATGAGTTGGGCAACATTGAAAAATTCAATATTGCGGCGCAACGTATTTTTGGCTATAGAGCCGAAGAGGTGATTGGAAAAAATATTAACATGTTAATGCCATCAACAACCCAAGACGTCAATGATAAATTCTCTGACTATCTACAAACCTATAGCGATACAGGAGCCAAAAAAATAGAAGGCATTGGTAACAAGGTTGAGGGTAAACAAAAAAATGGCACTATTTTCCCTATAGAACTTTCTATTAGTGAAATGGAACATGATAACCGAACTAAATTTATTGGCATTGTAAGAGATATTAGCCAGCGTGTTGAACTGGAGATAGAACGTGAAAAATTTGTTGATAAACTCACCGATTCTAATGAAGAGTTAGCACGATTTGCTTTCGTGTGTTCACATGACTTACAAGAGCCTTTAAGAATGGTGCGTAGTTTTTCAGAAAAACTTCAAGACCATTTAATTGAACAATTAAATGACGATGCTAAAGGTCAAAAATATTTCGATTTTGTTATTGATGGCGCATCAAGAGCCCAAACATTGATTACCGATATTCTTGCTTATTCAAGTATTAGTAGCGATCCCCAGATACTTGAAACAGTTAATATTGAACGCATTATAACGGTAATTAAAAATAATACCTTCAATGATTCTAAGGAAAGTAAAGGTGAAATTACCTTTGACTCGTTACCTGAATTACAGGGGAATAAAACCCAGCTATATCAATTATTTCAAAATTTAATCAATAATGGTTTGAAATATCAAAATTCAGATACAGTGCCAAAAGTACATATCAGTGTTGAAGATACCGGTGAGCACTGGATCTTTGCGATTAAAGACAATGGTATTGGTATGGAAGAGCGACATTTAAGTAAGATATTTGAAGTATTTCAACGCTTACATCGAAGAAGCAAGTTTGCGGGTACAGGTGTGGGTCTTTCTATTTGTAAAAAAGTGGTAGAGCGCCATGACGGCATTATTTGGGTTAAGTCAGAAAAAGGCATAGGCTCAACCTTTTATATAAAATTTATTAAACCAACTAACGTTGAGGAAAAATAATGACAAAAGATGTTAGGTTAGCAGAGATTTTACTAGTTGAAGACAACGAAGGCGACATAGAGCTTACTCGAGAAGCTTTTGATGAAGCTAAATTTCGTAATAATCTTCATATTGCTGAAGATGGTGATATAGCACTTGATTACTTATTTAAACGTAATGGTTATGAAGATGCGATAAAGCCAGATATTATTTTATTAGACTTAAATTTACCTAGCACTGATGGAAAAGAAGTTTTAGAAAAAATTAAAGCGGATGTTTCTCTTAAACGAATTCCTGTAATTGTATTGACGAGCTCTAATGCCGATAAAGACATTGTTGAAAGTTACGATTTACACGCTAATTGCTATATTGTTAAGCCCATTAATGCAATAAAATTTATTGATGTTGTAAAAAGTGTTGAAAATTTTTGGGTTGATATTGTTTGTTTACCTACAAACTAAAGCCTATCTACAATGGAGCTTGAAATGAGTACTAAGTTAAAGCATCAATTAGAAAAAACTCAAGAAGATTTAGCTTTACTTAAAGCCGAGTACGAGGAATTTGTCTATATTGTTTCTCATGACCTAAGTGCTCCTTTAAGACAAGTTGAAGGTTTTGTTGAAATTATTACAGAAAAGCATGCTGATAGTTTTGACGATAAAACAAAACGCCATTTTGAGCTTATTAACAGTGGCACCTTTAAAGCTAAGCAAATATTAGATGCTATCACTCGTTATTCAAGAATTAATACTGTAATAGAACCTTATACATTGTTGGATCTTAATGTTGTAATCGACGACTTAAAGAATAATTTATCATCATTAATAAATAAAAATAACGCATTATTTACTTTCGATACATTACCTAAAATTCAAGGAAGTAGAGAGCAAATAACAAAAGTATTTGAGTGTCTCATTCATAATGCGTTAACTTACCAACAAGATGGTAATCAACCTGTTATTAAGCTTAGTGTTAGTGATAAAGGTGATGTTTGGCAATTCTGTATTAATGATAATGGTATAGGCGTAGCAGATAACAACACAGATAAAATTTTTAAAGTGCTTAGGCGTGGAGTCTCAGATAAAAAATATGCCGGTATGGGCATGGGACTCTCGATATCGAAGAAAATAATACAAAAACATCACGGTGATATTTGGCTAGATGCAGGACTGGAATGTGGCGCTTCTTTTTATTTTACAATTGCAAAGGACTTGCAGAATGACCAATGAGATCAATATTCTTTACGTAGAAGATAATGAAGCTGATGTAGAGTTATTAAAAATGTCTGTTGAGAGATACTGTTCATCACTTAATATTGTTTTTACTATTGCTGAAACTGTCGAAGAAGCAAAAGAGTTTTTTGATATAAATAAGCATGTTATGGCCTTGATCGACTGGAACCTTCCTGACGGTGAAGGCGTTGATGTTTTAAAATTTATACGAGAAAAAAATGCAGATCTTCCTATATTCCTTTTAAGTGGAGTATTAACTCCCAAACATTTAAAAGTGGCTAAACAATTTGACCCAACAGGTTTTTTAGAAAAAGATTACGATAAAGCTTTTATTGATAATATACGTCGTAATATTGAAACTGCATAATCTATACCCGTTACCAATCAAGATGGTCGTTTCAGAGCGCCTGAGCGTCAATGTTTATGGTAAGTAATCAAGGTAATACTTCATCGTAACGGTCACTCCCTTAATAAGAAGTATTAACGATGAAGTCATATTCGAAGGAATAAACGTTCAAGCGCTTCTTCGATGGGTCTAAAAACAATTTATTCGTCGTTATTAAGTTTAGTCATGTTTCTACAGGGATGTAGAGTATTAGGGTAACGCAGGAGTAGTTACCGAGAATAACCATGACATAAACTTAATGCCTTGCATACAGGGATGTCGTCCTTAGATTTCGTCTGGAACTTGCAATCTGTGCCTAAATTGTTTTTAGTTCCCACACAAACCTGCATTTTGAATGGTAACGGCTATAGGTAGAAAAATAAACAAGCCAAAGCTCAATTAGCTATTTCTGATTGGGTTTTTTGTGCATATTCAAATAAGTCGCGAAGGTTTTACTCGTCTTCGTCAAAATTAGGTAAAACGGTACTTCGGCTATGTTCAAAAACCAGTGAGGTTTCTACCGTTTGAACTTCGTCACGAGAGGTTATTGCCTGAAATACAAACTGCCTTAAATGTTCACTATCTCTTACCGACATATGAATATAATAATCATAATTACCGCCCATATGATAAAGGCTAATAATTTCTGGTAATTTGAGTAGATCATCTCGAAGTTTATTTACAATATATTCTGAATAAGGTTGAAGACGAATAGCGGCGATAGCTTCTATATTTCCGCCAATACTTTTTAAATTTACTTCAATAAAAGAACCTTTAATAATACCACTTAATTTAAGCCGTTTTACACGCTCTAAACAAGTAGACGGGGCAATGCCAATTTTAGCGGCTAAGTCTTTATTATTAATGTCTGCATCATTATATAACAGCGTTAAAATACGTAAATCTATATCATCAAGTTTCTTCAAAATAGTACCTTAATTTATCTATTTTAATGAATTAATATCAAGCGCATTAATGAATTGACTTATTTTATACGAAGACAAAATGGTCAAATACACAGGTTCATCGTTTTAGACTGAACATAAACACCTACATCAATATAGGTGAGCCATTTATTTAATAACGAGTTGTTTTAATTATTAAATAAATAACGAAGTGGTTGGCTATTTACACGCGTATAAATGATCAATAGCTTATTGCGATTGGTATAACTCACCATAAATTAAACAGTATTGTTAGTTCAATTCAAGCTAAATATTTAATTAATGTTTGCAGTAATACCTACATGAGTGTTTACACCCGTGCTTACATCAATAAAATAAAGAGCCATCACTATACTTACAAAATTCATAAATTAAAGGTTAATAGCTAATTTTATTGAATTATTTTCGTTAAATGAGCTTATTTCCAAATTTTATGGCTTACTCAAGTAAATTAAATAAGATCATTGTTTTAACAAAAAAAAGTATTTATACCCGTTACCAATCAAGATGCTCGTTTCATAGCGCGTGAGCGTTAATGTTTATAATAAGTAATTCAAGGCAATACTTTGTTGTAATGACCACTCCCTTAAAAAGTATTAACGGTGAAGCTATTTTTTAAGGAATTTGAAATCTGTGCATAAATTGTTTTTAGTTCCCACTGAAATCTTCATTTTGAATGATAATGGGTATAGCTGACACCGCTAATAACATCCTATTTACGGGGTTTATTTTTAATAAAGCCCCATAAAAAACGTGAGCCAAGTAAAATTAATAACCAGTACATGCTGCCACTACTTGATTGTTCTGGTGGTGTTTCTTTGGCTATTTCTTTATTAGGAACTACTGCAATTCCTCCTGGGTCGTCTACCACACCATTCGCAATGCCGTCAGCGTCATTAGGACCACCGTCTTCGATTAATAATCGAATACATTCATGCCCTTCAGTTAAACCAGTAGTATAAGATACACTTTGCAATGTTGGGCAAATACCATTATCTAATGCCGCCGAAGATAAAATGTTTTTACTATTTTCAACAAAGTTCTGCCAACCATTAGTTTTGCTAAATTTACGATACAAGGCAAACCTTGGAATAGGTTGGTTGAGTGGCACAACAACATTTATTGATTTTCCAAAGGGGGTGATGCCATGAATAATAAAATCAAAATAGTCACCTCGTCTATCGTAACTATCTGTAGCAATAAGCCCTGTACCATCAATATCTACTTGCGACATTTGCACACCATCTGAGTATTGTTGGCGCGCATATTTACCTAAGCTGATGTTTAACCCCGGTTCTGTTTCCATTAATTTAACTTCAGCAGAATTTACATGAAGTTGCTGTAAATATCCTATGTCTGAGGTGTCCATAAAAGCAGGTAGCCCATCGTTATCAATATCTGCATAACCTTCTATTGTGTCAATAATTCCATCACGATCTGTATCGGTATTATTAATTCTTGGGCGTTGATTTAATAAAGGAATGTGTAAGGTTTGAGTTTGCTCTAATGCCGGCGTGTTATTGTCAATAACAGTTACTGATAAGGTGATCAGGTTTTTTTCATCTTCTGGTAACTTAACGTTTAGCGGATCAATTACCACTGAGAGAGAATTACCACTTATTTTAGCGTTAATATAGGCTGGAATATCCCACGTAACCACATGCTGATCCGCTACGTTTTTATCATCAATAACTAAATCAATTTGAGCTTCACCCTCGTTTTTCGCAATCGCGGCAACCGCAATGTTGTTTTGTTTTACTATTGAGATAAGGGTGGCGACAACATTTTCTTCGGTTATGGTTATTTCATGTGTGGCATGTATCCCAGAATTTACCGTTGATTTAAACGCGACAATTAAGTTTTCATTATTTTCGGTTTGGAAATCTTGATGAAATTTAATATCAATAAAACCAGAAGTGCCTTCATTTATAACAATTTTATTATCAGGCAAGGTGTAATCTAAATTGTCAGCACTGCCAGAGACCACAATAGGTATTTCGAGTGGGTAAACTGGTGATATACCCGATAATACCACTTTAACTCTTGCTGTAGCGCCTTCAGCTACAAGTTGCTTTGCATGAAAATTGATAAGCGGATGTACATTTAAGGTTTGTTTTGCAAGTGCAATATTGCCAGCTTCATCAACGGCACGCCACGCAACATTATAAACACCAGAAGGTAAATTATTGACTCCAGTTTCAAATCCAACCGGTACTAACGAGCAACAATTAGCACCGTCGTGACCATCTTCAACATACACTTTTGTTAATTGTACTAACTCGTTTAAAGACAGTTTAGTAAAGGTGTGATTAGCTCTCACGTGTACCGCTTGAGGGGTTGCAATAACGGGGGCGTAATCGTCTAAAAGTGGGTTAGTATTATTACGTTCTTCGTCAGCATTATTAACCCCGTCTTCGTCAGTATCAAGCATACCGTCAGCAGCATTAAGTGGATTAAATCCATATAGCTCTTCAAATATATCGCTCATGCCGTCGTTATCGTCGTCAGGATCTGCATTGTTGCCTAATCCATCGTTGTCAAAATCGTTGGTTTCATTAGGAACTAGGGGTAATTGATCGAGGTGATCTAATATTGAATCGCCATCATCATCAGTATCGTAAACATTGCCTATACCGTCGCCATCGGTATCAAGGCTTTCCACCGGATCGAGTGGAAAAGCATCATCAACATCAAGCACGCCATCGTTATCATCGTCACTGTCGGCATTATTACCTATACCATCGTTATCAGCATCTGCTGATTCGTTTTTATCAAGTGGAAATAAATCAATATTATCGAGTACACCGTCATTATCATCATCGGTATCCAATACATTACCAATACCATCGTTATCAGTGTCTAAAACCTCGCCAGGATCAAATGGGAATTTATCATCTTCATCTAGAATACCATCGTTGTCATCATCACCATCAGCATTATTGCCAATACCATCGCCATCATCATCGCGTTGCTCTTGAGGGTCTAACGGAAATATATCCAGTGAGTCATTAGTGCCGTCATTATCGTCATCAAAATCGCTATTGTTGCCAATACCATCGCCATCAGTATCTAGCCATTCAGAGGCATCAAGTGGGAATTTATCTACTGAATCAACACGACCGTCGTTATCATCATCACTGTCGGCATTGTTACCAACTAAGTCACCGTCAGTATCAACCGACTCGTTTATATCTAAACTGAATGCGTCGTCTATATCGAGCACGCCATCTTTATCATCGTCAGTATCGGCATTATTGCCAATACCGTCTCCATCGGTATCTAAGTGTTCATTAAAATCAAGAGGGAAGTCATCATTGGTATCAATAAATCCGTCGTTATCATCATCAGCATCGCTATTATTACCGGTGCCATCGCCATCAGTGTCGGTATCTTCTGCAGCGTTTAAAGGGAACGCATCTATATTATCTGGCGTGCCGTCATCATCATCGTCAGTATCAGTTAAGTTTGCAATGCCATCACCGTCTGAATCAGTATCGGCTAATGGGTTATCAGGTTCGGGGTCGTTTACATTAATGACACCATCGCCATCTCTGTCTAAATCTGCATTATTACCAATACCATCGCCATCAGAATCGAGCGATTCACTATTATCTAATGGAAATCTATCTGCGCTGTCTGGTACGCCATCGTTATCATCGTCGGTATCTGCATTGTTACCTGTACCATCACCATCGGTATCAACCCATTCTAAAGCATTATCAGGAAATACATCGCTTCCACTTGGAGTAGAGCGGTTATCAATAATTCCATCGCCATCATCGTCGCTGTCGGCATTATTACCAACACCATCGCCATCGCTGTCTGTGGTTTCACTTGGGTTAGTGCGAAAGGCATCTGCGCCGTCAAGCACGCCGTCGTTATCATCATCAGTATCGGCATTATCGCCAATACCATCACCATCGGTATCAACCCATTCGGTTGGGTCGTCAGGTAAAAAGTCAATTGTATCGCTAAAGCCGTCACCATCGTTATCGCTGTCGGCTATATCTCCAATACCATCACCGTCTAAATCGTGTGACTCTAATGGATTTAGTGGAAACGCATCACTGGCGTCAGGTACACCATCGCCATCATCATCAAGGTCGGTATTGTTGCCTATACCATCCAAATCAGTATCGAGCTGTTCGCTATTATCTTTTGGAAAAGCATCAAACCTGTCAATAGTACCGTCATTATCATCATCGCCGTCGGCATTATCTCCTATGGTGTCGCTATCGGTATCAGTATTTTCGTTAGGATTTAACGGGAAAACATCAACAACATCTAAAAATCCATCGTTGTCATCGTCTAAATCAGCTTTGTTACCTAGGCAATCATTATCAGTGTCTAACCATTCATTAGGGTCTTGGGGGAAAGGATCATATAAATCAATAACGGGGTCGCCATCGTTATTATTATCAACGCTGTCAGGTATACCATCTCCATCATCGTCAAGATCAGCATTATTACCAATGCCGTCTAAATCTGTATCAAACCACTCGGCAGGATCCGCTGGAAATAAATCAATGTCGTCATCAACACCATCACTATCGGCATCATTAACTGGTGCAGGAATAGGGCAGGCGGCTGCATAAGTTACATTACTTACAACACTGCCAGCAATTAATACAGCGAGTAAAGAATATTTAAATTTAACGGGCATTTATTTCTCCATTAAAGCGTAACTGTATAAAAGTAAAATACGTATAAATAAAATACATCTAATACAAACAATAGTAATTAACGCTTTGGTACTGATTTTTTAAATAGCGACTTGGCAAAAATTGCAGCTTAAACTGCTTATATGAGTCGTTAGCTTTTTTTAATGATAAAGATCATGGGAGGTTAGTTAGTTTTAGTAACCTGCTGCTCTACCAAACTTGTAATTAATACCCAGAAATAAGGTGCTGATATTGCCAAATTCTGAAAAGTTAGGTTGGTGTTTTAAGCCTAAAATAATGGCTGATTTTTTAGAAAAATTATAATGAGTGGATATAGCTATAATGGGATTGATATCAGCAGTTTCAGAAAAATACTTTTCTTCGTTTAAATCAGTCCAAAAAAATTTATTTTCAGTTAAGCCTACCGATGCACCTATTTGATATTCTATGGTTATATTTTTTAAAAAGCTGTTTTGATTATTAAAACCGGTTAGTTTTTGACGGTAGCTTAAAAGTGCTTCAACGGTATCGTTTTTAAAAAATAAATCATCGTTGTTCCATTCAACTTTTACGTCATTTAAGGTGCTATAACCAAGCGACCAATAAAAATTACTATTTTTACTAAAGTTATCGGCAAGGGTAATACTTAATCCAACTGTTTTTGACTCATCCCCCTTGTGTAAACTCAATACGGTATCAAGCGCCATTGCATTAAAACAGCCTAATGTCAAAATTCCAGCAATAGCTATTTTATTTTTAATTTTACTTAGTAATATGTTTTTATTATGTTTATTTTTGTTTTTTATTAAAGTTGTCATAGGTTAATCACCAAGAAGTTAGTAGATTTAAAATATCAAATTAATTAAAGCAATAATTAAACCAAAAAGTAATTTTATCGAGGTAATAGCTAACATTTCATCATAAATACAAGAGTTGATTTAAATGAAGCAAAAAATGACGATGAACATAAATCTGCTATTGTTTATACCCGTTACCATTCAAAATGCAGGTTTCAGTGGGAGCTAAAAACAATTTAAGCAAGGCATTAAGTTTATGTCATGGTTATTCCCTGACTAAACTTAATAACGACGCATAAATTGTTTTTAGACCCATCGAAGAAGCGCTTGAGCAAAATCACTCCATCGTTAATACTTTTTATAAGGGAACAACCATTACAATAAAGTATTGCCATGGTCGCTCTCATATAAAAAAGCAGTAAAATAAGAAGTGCAGATGTTATTGGTGAGTAAAGTTGACTTAATTATCTATCTTTATTAGGTATTGTTTATTGCAGGATCAGATAAAAAAATTATGGAAAAACTTCATTTCACCAGAATCATTTTATCAAGCTATACTAAGTTAAATTAGTTTTTAACTGTTGAAGTAACCTAAAGATAAGGTTGCACTTTTTTATAATGTAAGTAATCTTTGTGCGTAATACTTACTTACAAGGTATTATTTTTACGGTACTCATTTATTAAGGATCACATGTCACTTTCACCTATCCAAAGTTTTTTAAAACAAGAAGCCTCAGGCGGTATTATTCTCATGTTCACCGCTATGTTTGCAATGATTTTAGCAAATTCACCGTGGGCTAGTTATTACGACTTATTACTTGATGTACCTGTAATAGTATCAATTGGTAGTTTTGAAATTGCTAAGCCGCTACTGTTATGGATTAACGATGGTTTAATGGCATTGTTTTTCTTTTTAGTAGGTTTGGAGCTCAAACGTGAATTTTTAGAAGGTAATTTATCTGAACCAGGACAAATTGCATTGCCGGCAATTGCCGCAGTTGGTGGCATGATTGTACCTGCACTTTTTTACGTTGCTTTAAATTATGATGATCCTGTTGCAATTAAAGGTTGGGCAATCCCTACCGCCACCGATATTGCTTTTGCATTAGGTATTTTAGCTATTATTGGCAGTAAAGTACCATTGCAACTTAAAGTGTTTTTAACTTCTTTGGCTATTTTTGACGACTTGGGCGCGATTATTGTTATCGCGTTATTTTATACAGATAAGCTCTCTTTACTTTCATTAGTGATCGCTGCAGTAATGCTAAGTACTTTATTTACATTAAATAAAAAAGGGGTCACTAACACCTCACCTTATATATTTTTAGGTGTTATTTTGTGGATTGCTGTACTTAAATCAGGTGTGCATGCAACATTAGCCGGAGTTGCTCTTGCCTTTTTTATCCCCATGAAAGGGGCTAAAGGAGAACCCTCGCCTTTAAAAACCCTTGAACATAATTTACATTCGATGGTTGCCTTTATTGTATTACCTATATTTGCCTTTGCTAATGCTGGTATAAGTTTTAGTGGTGTGGGGATAGGACAAATTTTAGCACCTGTACCTTTAGGTATTATTGCCGGCTTGTTGGTGGGTAAACAGATAGGTATTTTTGGTTTTTGTTTTATTGCAATAAAGTTAGGTTTTGCTAAATTACCTGAAAAAGTTAATTGGACATTACTTTACGGAGTATCGTTATTGTGTGGTGTTGGCTTTACCATGAGTTTATTTATAGGTTCATTAGCATTTGAGCAATCATCTATTTCACCTTTATTTCAAGACCGTTTAGGTATTGTTATTGGCTCATTGATTTCTGGTGTTATTGGCTTTGTTGTGATCAAAACCACTTTAAACAAACAAGATTAAACGAATAACGTAAGCTAATATTTTACTAGTTTGCTTACTATTAATTCTTTATCATAATTAAATCGGCGATGCATCAGTCGTCGATTTTTGTTAACATTTGTTAAATACCTCATTCCCACTTATCATTTTCGTTATGAATTGTTATGCCTCAATCTGAACCGAATTTAAATTTATATTCACATTTTAATTCACATTCAAATAACCAGCCAATGCTACTTGCAATCCCTAATGCGCCAGTTGTATCACAGCCTTCTAAAAATACACCGGTAGTTAAACCACATAATATTCAAGATTTGATCACGTTGTTCTCACGTGCTTTTAATCCTATGTACAATACACAACTGGTTATTGGTAATGATGAACCCTTGTATCTACCTGCATCTAAAGAGTGCTCATATCATCAAATAATTTTTGCACATGGTTATTTTGCCAGCGCGTTACATGAAGTTGCTCATTGGTGTGTTGCTGGTAAAGAACGTCGCTTATTAGAAGATTTTGGTTATTGGTATGAACCCGATGGAAGAAACCAACATCAACAACAATTATTTGAATCGGTAGAAGTGAAGCCACAAGCTATTGAATGGGCTTTTTGTTTAGCAGCTAATAAAAACTTTAGCGTGTCTGTTGATAACCTAAACGGTTGTGAAAGCAATACCGAGGCATTTACCCAGCGGGTACTTAAACAAGTTGAAAGCTACATTAACAATGGTTTTCCTAAAAGAGCCCAACAATTTATTAATGTGCTTGCTGATTTTTATCAAACATCTGCATCATTATCCTTAGTGCAATTTACACAACGTTGATTATTTATGAAAAAATTTAAATTAGGGTTTGTTATCAATCCCATTGCAGGGGTAGGAGGTAGCGTTGCGTTAAAAGGCAGTGATGGTGAAAACATTCCTGAAAAAGCCCTATCTTTAGGAGCTAAATTTAAAGCAAACCAGCGTGCTAGCGCAGCATTAAGTGTGCTTGAACCATATAAAAATCAAATTACTATATATACTGCCAGCGGTACAATGGGTGAAACCTGTGCTAAAGCATTAGGTTTTGAAGTAGTTGTAGTGACTCAGCCCGAAAATCTAAATACTGCACTAGATTTATATACATCCTTTAAAGACACTCAAAATTTAGTTAAAGCGTTAATAAAAACTCAGGTCGATATTTTACTTTTTGCTGGCGGAGATGGTACCGCACGAGATATTTGTACAATAGTTGAAGATAAGTTTCCGGTATTGGGTATTCCCGCTGGATGTAAAATTCATTCAGGTGTTTATGCTGTAACACCCAAAGCTGCTGGTCGTGTAATTGAAATGTTAGTAACTAATCAGCTAGTCACGTTGGCTGAGGCTGATGTAATGGATATTGACGAGAGTTTATTTAGGCAAGGCGTGGTAAAAGCTAAACGCTACGGTGAAATGCAAATACCTTGCGAACTACGTTACGTGCAGGCGGTTAAGTCAGGCGGTAAAGAAACCGACGAGTTAGTCTTACAAGATATTGCCGCACACGTGATTGAAAACATGAATAACGAACTTTATATTATGGGCTCAGGTTCAACTACCGCTTTTATTATGGAGGAGCTCGGTGAAACTAATACTTTACTTGGGGTCGACGTTTTAAGAAATCATACCGTTATCGCCAACGATATAACAGAGCCTGAACTCTGGGCGCTAATACAAAAGCACTTAGGCACTGATGATGCTCAAGTAAATCCCAATATTGAAACTCTTAAATTGGTAATAACCTTAATTGGTGGGCAGGGACATATTTTTGGTCGTGGTAACCAACAACTCAGCCCAAGAGTGATTAACGCCATAGGCAAAGAAAACATCATTATAGTAGCAACAAAAACTAAGCTTGCAGGGTTAAATAACCGACCACTTATTATTGATACAGGTGACCTTGAACTTGATCAAAATCTATCTGGGTATTTTCCTGTTATTACCGGTTATAAAGATCAGGTATTATATCCGGCAAGTAGCCCAATTTAATGGGTATATGTACACATAATGCATGTACAAGTGATAAGTAGCTGAGCACCAGGCACAACATAAAATTCATATAAAACAAATAACCTTAGTACAGGAAAAATATGTCAATTCAAAATCTTAACGCACTTTATCAATACTTTGACGATTTATGTTTAAAAGAAAACAACGAAGATGAATTATTTGCCAGCAGTTACATAAGAGGTTTTATTGCTTTGTTAGCTAGCCAATATGGGGAGGAAACTCAGCTTTTATCAAAAGCGTTAGCAAGCGATATATCTGAAAAACTTACCGCTTCACGATCAGAGCTAACACCGCAAGATCAACAAATTATTAGTAATTATTGGTCTGAGCTTAAAATTAATTTTACACATTAATCTACACATTAATCTACACATTAAATTAACACTTCATCTCACCGTGTCGTTTTTTTACTCATTTACTCATTTACTCATTTACTCATTTACTCTACTTGTTCGTTATTTTTAAAGCAGATCAATACCAATATATAAACATATAAAAATTATTCACAAAAACCCTATATATTGAACTACCTAAACCATTTATTATTTTTAAAAATGTTATTTTATAAAATATTATTCTGTAATATTGATTTATGTGGTTTTATATTTCAATAACCGCGTTATTGTTGTTGAATCAACATTAGCCACTGGTTATACTCTACTCACTTTTAAAGATTATTGAGCAGTGGTTATGAGCAACAAAACAACGTTACATGCAAAACATATTGAAGCTGGCGCTAAAATGGTTGATTTTCACGGTTGGGAAATGCCGATTAACTACGGTTCTCAAATTGAAGAACATCATGCAGTTCGTCAAAAAGCAGGCATGTTTGATGTTTCTCACATGACCATTGTTGATGTAACCGGTGATGGTGCTAAAGCCTATTTACGTAAACTTGTTATTAACGATGTTGCAAAACTTACCACTACAGGTAAAGCCTTATACACCGGAATGTTGAACGAAGAAGGTGGTGTAATAGACGACCTTATCATTTATTTTTTCAACGAAACCAACTACAAGTTAGTTGTTAACTCTGCTACACGTGAAAAAGACTTAGCTTGGATGAACAAACAAGCTAAAGACTTTAACGTAACCATAACTGAACGTCCTGAATTTGGCATGATTGCTGTACAAGGGCCAAAAGCAAAAGAAAAAGTAGCAAGTGTATTAGCGGCTAAGCAAATAACGGCTGAGCAAATTGAAATGCTTAGCAATTTAAAACCATTTTTTGGCGTGCATATTGGCGACTTATTTATAGCTACAACTGGTTACACCGGTGAAGAAGGCTACGAAATTGTAGTTCCACAACAGCAAGCAGCCGATCTTTGGCAGCAATTATTAAACACTGGTGTAGAGCCTTGTGGCTTAGGTGCTCGTGATACATTACGCCTTGAAGCTGGCATGAATTTATATGGCTTAGATATGGACGAAACCGTATCTCCATTAGCTGCAAATATGGCGTGGACAATAAGCTGGGAACCAACCGAGCGAGACTTTATTGGCAGAGCCGTACTTGAAACGCAAAAAGCTGCTGGCGACCAACCTAAGCTTGTTGGTTTAATCTTTGAAGCTAAAGGTGTGCTTCGCACTGGCTTAAAAGTTATAACCCCCCATGGTGATGGAATTATTACCTCAGGCACATTTTCACCAACCTTAGGACACAGTATTGCCATGGCTAGAGTGCCTCGTTCTGTAAAGTTTGGTGAAACCATTCAAGTTGAAATGCGTAAAAAGTTGGTCGATGTAACCGTGATTAAACCAAGCTTCGTACGCAACGGGAAAAAAGTGTTTTAATTATTATTTTATACCCGTTACCATTCAAAATGCAGGTTTCAGTGGGAACTAAAAAAAATTTAGGCAAGGCATTAAGTTTATGTCATGGTTATTCCATGACTAAACTTAATAACGCCGCATAAATTGTTTTTAGACCCATCGAAGAAGCGCTTGAGCAAAATCACTTCATCGTTAATACTTTTTATAAGGGAACAACCATTACAATAAAGTATTGCCTTGAATTGATATCGCTCACGCGCTCTGAAACGAGCATTTTGATTGGTAACGGGTATAGTTATTAAAATGGTAGTTTTTTAAGCAATATTAGTTTTAAAATAATGTTGCTTAAGTCAGAATTATTTAAAAAATCGTAAAACTTAATTAGATACATCTAACCATCTTTCATAAATTTACAAAGGGTTAATAAAATGAGCAATATTCCTTCTGAATTAAAATATGCCACTTCACATGAGTGGGTTCGTAACGATGGCAACGGCGTTGTAACCGTTGGTATTACCGAGCACGCACAAGAATTATTAGGTGATATGGTATTTGTAGAATTACCTGATGTTGATGATGAAGTAAATGCAGGTGAAGATGTTGCCGTTGCTGAATCGGTTAAAGCCGCTTCAGATATATACACACCGGTTACCGGTAAAGTACTTGAAGTAAATGAAAACCTTGAAGACTCACCAGAATTAGTTAACTCAGACGCTTTTGGAGATGGTTGGTTATTTAAAGTTAAATTGGCAGACGAAAACGAGCTAAACGCACTACTTGATGCACAAGGGTACGAAGCTTCTATCGCTGAATAACTAAATTAGTTAACAGACTAGTTACGAATTACTACTTCATCAATCAAATGCCTACATGGAGGTAGGTACTTAGGTTTTGTCTGGAACGTAAAACCTGTGCCTACATGGAGGTAGGTACTTAGGTTTTGTCTGGAACGTAAAACCTGCGTTTAAAGCCTTATTATTTTTGCAAAATAGAAACGAATTGAAAATATTTTAAGCCCTAATTTTAAGCCCTATGTGTTTATTGAAACAAAGGCTTTCTTTTTATAAATCACCCAAATTAAGTGAAACTGTTTTATGACAACTCCCACGCAAGCAACGTTAAATGAATTAGAACAATCTCAAGATTTTATTCGCCGACATATAGGGCCAAACGCTGAGCAAACTCAAGCCATGCTCAAAGATATTGGTGTAGAGTCGGTTGATGCTCTAATTGACGAAATTGTACCAACAGATATTCGTTTACCTAACTTGCCAGCGATTGAAGAAAGTAAAACAGAAGTACAAGCACTAAAAGACTTAAAAAAAGTTGCCAGCTTAAATAAAGTAAACAACAGTTACATTGGCTTAGGTTACTACCCAACATTAACACCAAACGTAATTTTACGTAACGTACTCGAAAATCCAGGATGGTATACTGCCTACACACCATACCAGCCAGAAATTGCCCAAGGTAGACTTACCTCGTTATTAAACTATCAGCAAATGTGTTTAGACTTAACCGGTTTAGACCTAGCCTCAGCTTCTTTACTTGATGAAGGCACTGCTGCAGCCGAAGCCATGGCACTTGCTAAGCGTGTATCTAAAAACAAAAAATCCAACCTATTTTTTATTTCAAGCGACGTATATCCACAAACTATAGATTTAGTAAAACAACGTGCAGATATGTTTGGGTTTGATATTATCGTAGCTCCCGCGAATGAAGCTGCCGACCACGATATATTTGGCGCATTACTACAATACCCAAGTGCAACCGGCGAAGTTACAGATATAAGTGAACTTATTGAAAAAATTCATGACAGCAAAGGCATAGTCGCTGTAGCTGCCGATATTATGAGTTTAGTCTTACTAAAAGCTCCAGGAGAATTGGGTGCTGATGCGGTTATAGGTTCAAGCCAACGTTTTGGTGTACCTATGGGGTACGGTGGACCTCATGCTGCTTTTTTTACCACTTCTGATAAATACAAACGTTCATTACCAGGTAGAATCATTGGAGTATCGCGTGACACCCGCGGTAATCCAGCATTGCGTATGGCAATGCAAACTCGCGAGCAACATATTCGTCGTGAAAAAGCCAACTCAAATATTTGTACTGCTCAAGTATTACTAGCCAACATGGCAGCATTTTACGCTGTTTACCATGGACCAAAAGGCTTAAAAGTTATCGCGCAGCGTATTCACCGTTTTACCGATATTTTAGCTGCTGGCACAATAAGTAAGGGCTTAACACCTTTACATGAAAACTATTTTGATACGCTAACATTTAACTTAAACGACTTAGGTAATTCAGGCTTCGACAGTAAAGAAACTATTATAAAGCGCGCGCTAGCAAATAACGTAAACTTACGCACTGATGTTGAAAATCAAATAAGTATATCAATAAACGAAACCACAACCCGCAGCGACATCACAACATTATTTGATATTTTATTGGGGGAAGATCATAACCTCAGTGTTGAAACCCTAGACGCACAAATTTTAGCAAACGGTAGCGATTCAATCCCTAGCGGATTAGTAAGAGATACCGAGATATTAACGCATCCAGTTTTTAATTCGTACCACAGCGAAACTGAAATGCTGCGCTACATTAAAAGGCTTGAAAATAAAGATCTTGCCCTAAACCACTCAATGATTTCATTAGGTTCTTGTACCATGAAATTAAATGCAACCGCGCAAATGATACCGGTTTCGTGGCCTGAATTTGCCAACATGCATCCCTTTGCTCCGGTAAACCAAGCACTAGGTTACAAGCAAATGATTGATGAACTAGGCGATTGGCTTATTGAGTTAACTGGTTACGACAATATTTCAATGCAACCAAACTCTGGTGCTCAAGGTGAATATGCTGGCTTAATTAGCATTGTTAAATATCATGAAAGCCGAGGCGATGCGCACCGTAACATTTGTTTAATACCCTCATCAGCGCATGGTACAAACCCAGCCTCAGCACAAATGGTAGGAATGAAAGTCGTAGTGGTTGATTGCGACAAGCAAGGTAATGTAGACATGACAGACTTGCGCAACAAAGCAAGCGAAATGGCTGAAAACCTATCGTGTGTCATGATCACGTATCCATCTACCCATGGCGTTTACGAAAGTACCATTGGTGAAATTTGTAACATCGTGCACGAGCACGGTGGACAAGTTTATCTTGATGGCGCAAACATGAACGCACAAGTAGGCGTTACATCACCAGGCTTTATTGGCGCAGATGTTTCACACCTAAATTTACATAAAACTTTTGCTATTCCTCATGGCGGTGGTGGGCCAGGAATGGGTCCTATTGGCGTTAAAGCTCACCTTGCCCCATTTTTACCAGACCATGCTTTAATTAATGTAAACAAAAATACCAAAGGTAATGGTGCCGTATCAGCAGCACCTTATGGTAGTGCCGGCATATTATGTATCTCTTATTTATACATCGCGTTATTAGGTAAAAAAGGCGTAACCGATGCCACTAAATACGCAATTACCAACGCTAACTACCTAGCTAAAAAATTAAGTCAACATTACCCTATATTATATGCAGGAAAAAATGGGCGTGTGGCACACGAATGTATAATTGATTTGCGACCAATTAAAGCAGAGTCGGGCATTACAGAAGTTGATATGGCAAAGCGCCTAATTGATTATGGTTTTCATGCACCAACAATGTCATTCCCTGTAGCTGGCACGTTTATGATAGAGCCAACTGAATCAGAGTCAAAGGTAGAACTAGATCGTTTTATTGAAGCAATGGTTTGTATCCGTGACGAAGTACGTAAAGTGCAATCAGGTCAGTGGAGTAATAACGACAACCCATTACAAAACGCACCACATACCTTGGCAGATATTACCGATACATGGGATCGAGGATACTCAATTCAAGAAGCTGTATTCCCAGTACCAGCAGCTGCGGCTAACAAGTTTTGGCCAACGGTAAATCGTATAGATGATGTGTTCGGAGATAGAAATTTGATATGTAGTTGCCCGCCAGTTGAATCTTATAAAGATTAGAATTTTAAATTGAGGGTATGTAATTAAGTCGGTTAATTCTCCCAAATATTAAGTTTGAAAAGCGGATCTATAATAATTGTTTTGGACAATTAATAACTCCAATCCTCATATGCCAGAGGCAGGCTATTAAGTAAGTCTCTGCGTTCTCGCCAATTGGGCATATGTTTATCCATTAATGCTCGAAAGCGCTGGTTATGATGGCGCTCTAATAAGTGAGCTAACTCGTGGACTAAAATGTACTCAATGCATTCAGGAGGCTTTTTTGCGAGTTCAAGATTAAGCCAAATGCGCTTTGCTTGAATGTTGCAACTTCCCCATTTAGTTTTCATTTTTTTAGTGTTGAGTGAATTAGCTTCAACCCCTAATTTCTTTTGCCATAGGGGTAAAAGCTTTTCTAGTGAACGCTGCATTTCATCGCGGTAAAAGCGGTTAAGTAATTTTAGTTTATTTTCTATTGAAGTGCTCTCAGTTACAGCTAACTCTAATTTTCCATTTCCTTTAGTTTGAACAGAATACTTACCTTGTGCATCAGTGATCTTTAAACGGTATTTACGACCCCACAAATAATGACATTCACCATTAACCATTTCACGCACAGATTGACGTTCTTGCCCAGCAAAATCAGCTTGCTGTTTTTTAATCCAAGCAAGCTTATTAACAACAGCAAGCCGTATGGTTTGCTCATTTGTTTTGTTAGGCACAGATAACCTAACTCTGCCATTTGGTGGGAGCACGCTAAGGTGAATATTTTTAATGTCTCTACGATTAATATCGACATTAATACCGCCTATTTTTGTCACTTCAATATCAGCTTTAACCACTAACGATATTCCTTTTGCGCTTTTATAAGTTCCATTACATCAACAATATCCACTTGGTAACTAGCCGTTTCTTCTCGAATAGCATTGGCAATCTCACGTTCTTTAAATCTATCACCATTCCATTCAGCTTTTTTTGTATATCGCACAGCTGTATCTATTTTAGTTGTTAATACTTCATCATTACCAAAGTTGTCGTAAATGGCCTGCTTGGCTGGCGTATCTACAGTTTCAGGGTAATTATGTGTACTATTTCCTGTCGGATTAACTACTTTTTTTGCTAAGGCTCTAATTTGTTCTAAATACTCTTGATAACTAATTGCTTGCTCCCTACGTTGCTTAATAATTGCATCAAGTAATGTTGCCATGCTATCAAAATACTTAGGGTTTACTGGATTTTCATCGACAATCGTTTTCCTAACATTGTTTTCAATGGCTTCTGCCATTGCATCTTCATCTTCCCTAAGGCTTTCGGGTAATGACTCAAGCCCTTTACCATTGTCGTTTATCACTAAATCAATTAAACCAAGCTCCTCAAAGTCCATAAGCACCTCACTATCAACCGCGCGAATATACATATCAAGTAAATGGCGCATCGCAGGCTCAAAGCGCTTCATTTCAAGTAAGTCGCCACTGGCAAGCTTCACCTCATCTCTTACTTTTTCAAAATAAGCGACTTCTTTCTTAACTTTTTCTGACTCAGTCTGTGTATAACCTGCTTGTTCCATCTCATTTGCAACGTTGGTGTATGCACGAATAAGTTTGGCAACTGTTTGATAAAGTGTTAAGCGTAGTGCTTCTTTTTCATTTCGTTCATTTTCATCTTTAGGTTCTACGCCTGACTCACCACAAAAGTAATGGATAAAATCTTTAGTATCTCTAGGTGCCTTTACTGGCTCACATAAAGCCCTAACAGCTTCCAAAGCATTGTCTAAATCCGATCTAGATTCTTTTAATCGGTCTTTTAATAAACCAGCAACATCTTCTTCGTCATAACCATCAAAAGCTTCTGCTGTGAAATCTTTTATGGCTTTATCTAAAGAGCGAAACAAATCTTTATAATCTACGATGTAACCGTAATCTTTATCTTCGCTATCAAGCCTGTTAACACGGCAAATCGCTTGGAAAAGGTTATGATCTGCCATCTTTTTATCAATATACAAATAGGTGGCAGAAGGTGCATCAAAACCTGTTAAAAGTTTATCTACAACGATCAATAATCGCATTTGTCCTGGTTCATCGATGAATATTTTTTTAACTGTTTTTTCAAATTCTTCAACACGTTTCGCAGCTTCATCTTCAGTTTGTTCAAAGTAGTCGGCCAACATTTTTCGGTAGGTTGAGTATTTGAAGAGCTTTTCTGTTTTTCCTTCTCCTGTCTCTTCGCCCTTGATTGTACTTGCTGCGGGTTGGTAGCTAGTAACAATCGCACACTTATTCGCAAGGTCGGTTTTACTAAACAAATCATACACAACACAAGCTTGATGCACGCTTGAGCAAACTAACATGGCGTTACCTCTGCCAGACATAAGGGCAGGTTTGATCTCCATATCCATTAAAATATCACTAACAATTTGTTCTAAGCGAGACTTGCTAGAGAGCACTTTTTGCATCGTGCCCCATTTTTGTTTGAGCTGCATTTTGGCAAGGTTTGAAAGCCCTTTAGTCTTAGCCTCGAACCATTGATCTACTTTTTTCTCTGATGTTAAATGCTGATCGATGTCTCTTGCTTCGTATCGTAAATCAAGAACAACACCATCGCTGACTGCTTCATCAAATTTATAGGTATGAATATATGGACCAAATACTTCCAAGGATTTTTTCTTATCCTTTTTCATTAATGGCGTACCTGTAAAACCAACAAACATGGCCTCTGGTAAAATCGCTTTCATTGCTTCGTGTAGTTTGCCTGATTGGGTCCTGTGGCACTCATCAACAAATACAAATAGGTTACCTTTAGTCGCAAAGTCACTTGGTAAGTTTATGGTGAGTGCTTCAAGGTAATCTTTAGTGGCTTCCTCATCATCTTCATCACTAGGTGCTTCACCATTACGTCCAAATTTATGCACCAGCGAACAAAATAACCAAGGGTTAGGTTGATTTAAGGTAGCAACCAGATCTCTACCACTTTTGGTACGATAAATTTCTTCATCAACACCAGAGAACACCTTTTCAATTTGCTCATCAAGTTCTGTTCTATCCGTTACAATCAAAACACGAGAATCAGTGACATTTTCACGGATCCATTTAGCCAACCACACCATGGTTAGGCTTTTACCTGAACCCTGGGTATGCCAAATAATGCCATCTTGTTTTGATTTAACATGTTTTTTTGCAGCTTGAATACCAAAAAACTGATTGTGCCGGCAGGTCTTTTTAACTCCAGCATCAAATACAATAAAGTCGTGAATAAACTGTAAAAAACGTTTTTTATTACAGAGCTGAGCAATATGAATATCTAATGGGGTTTCTACTGTTACACCAGCGAAACTACTCTCTGGCTCTTTCCATTCTAAGTAATATTTTTCTGAGGTTTCAATGGTGCCATAGCGAATACCTTGGGTATCGTTACCAGCCATAGTTATTTGCATCGTGGTGAAAAAGTTACGAATGAAATCTTTTTTCTGGTTATCTAAATTTTGACGAATACCTTCACTTACCGACACTGAAGAGCGCTTAAGTTCAATCACGCCTAGTGCAATACCGTTTACGTAAATCACAATATCAGGGCGCTTTCTTTTAGGTGAGAGCTGTTCGCCTTTTATTGTTACTTCTTCAGCAATAGCAAAATTATTGGCTTCAGGGTTTTGCCAATCAATTAGCCATACTGTTTGGTTTTGCTCACCCGTGCCTTCTTTTTCTTTCACGCCATAGCGCAGCAGGCGATAAACTTCTTTATTGGCATCATAGAGCTTTTTACCTTCACCAAGGGCTGCGGCAGTATCTAATTTACGTAATGTTCGCTTAATAAGCGCTTCAGAGACACCACGATTCTTTAGCCACTTGGTAAGTAAATCAATTTCAATGTTGCTATTACCCTCACGGTACTCCCAATCACCTAGGTAATTGTAATCAAGTTGTTCTTTGAAAAATTTAACCACTCGGTTTTGGGTTTTACGCTCTAATTGGCCGACATTACTCATCTTTAAACTCCTTTTTAGAATCGGCAATTAATACCGTTAACATGGCTTGTTCGTGTGTTGCTATTTGAGTTTCTGTCCACTCTTTGGCACTATTCATTAACTTAATCATTTCATACAGCTTAAGAGTATCAATACTTTTATCTGAGATAGCGGCCTTGAAATGATCTCGCTTAGCGGTTGGTTGTAAGTTACTTAATTTTGAGTTTTTACTGTGACTAATTAAACATAGGTTTCCAAAATGATGTAAGTCATTCTCAGCAAGTACACGATGACCATCTAGTGGATGCTGCGGATAAAAATGTTCTACAGAGCTTCGGAAGGTAAACTCAAATTGCGTGATCACATCATCTCTAGCATTTTGAACTCCATCACACCAAAGCAAATAATCAAGATAGTTAAACACTAAGTTATTTTCAATCGAGCCATAGCTTAACCTTGCCATTGCATGCTGATTAGTCGGTTCAAATGGTGCATAGCCAACATTTTGATAAATCATGTCATAGTAATCAGCGGCTTCAACACTTAAAAATCGCGCATAGACAAACTGGCGAGCCAAGTTCTCAAGCTTTTGCAAATAAAGGCGAGGGGTGACTTTATCCATGCTAAATAAATGGAACAAAGCACCATTCAACCAATGTTTATAAACTAAGGTGGGAGTTGAAACATGTAACGCACTTAACAGCATCAATATTTGGCGGTTATTACCTTCAAAACCATCTTCGCTATCTAGTTCTTCGTTATCATTGAAAGTGTTAATATAACTTTGGCTTTCTTTATTGTAAAAATGTAGTTTCTTCAGGCTCCACTTATCCTTGCTATCACTAAATTCACGCTTAATAATGTATTGGTCAAATAAGTATTTGCACTTCAATAATGCGAATACAAAGTCTTTTACCGCAGTTATATTGTTTTCACTATTATCATTTAAATATTTATCAAACTGCTCTAGCAAACGCTTATCATCTAACGCGATGTCTTTCTTAGTCAAAACTCTCAACACATGAAGCAAAAAGTTTGAAAAGTTAATCACACTATTAAAACGCTCTGGTGCAAGCGTAATATAAGCACTAGAAGATGACTGAGGAGGTTTGACTAATATGTCATTGAACGACAGCGATACGCTATTAGTTTGCCCATTATTTTTTGTTGCTACGTTCTTGAGACACGCAACCAACTCAATGTAACTTGCTGGCGTAAACTGTCCCCAATCGTCTTTACCAAAAAGGTTATGGCGTTCATCTGTGCTAAAGCCATACTGAACATAGCGCTCCATATTGGCGGTTGCATCCCAAACCTTGCTGAGTAGAAGTATGTGCTGTGTTTGTTCTTGCAAGTCTTCAATGTTATTTAATATCGACATTAATCTCGCTTTAACAACTTCATGCTTTTCAAGTTGTTCGCCACGATTATTCATCACTTCAAAGTAATGGTTTAAATCAGTATCTTTAGGTACAGAAACTCTGGCAATTTCTACCTTATCAAAAAGGTAGGTACAAAAATTTTCAAGCTTATCACCTAAAGCTAATAAGCCTTTCTCAAGCAATGCATAACCATTAATCACATCTAAGTTATAGTCATCTGTTTTTAAGTGTTCTAAAGCCACGCCTTGAATTAAGCTGGCAAAAGTATCGGTCGATTTCTGGCGGCTTTCAAAATTGAGATTTGGTTCGTGATACCAATTCATACCTATTGATGGATGTTTTCCGGCTAAACGTTTTAGAGCAAAAACCAATAAAGTCAGCGTTGTAAAGCGCTGCTGACCATCAATAACTTCAAAGCTGCCATCTTTACGCTCAAATACCACTAATGTGCCAATATAATAGGTTTGATCAGGTTTACTTTGTTGGTAATCCAATACATCTTGTATTAGCTGATTTATCTCACCTTCACCCCAAGCATAGTTACGTTGGTACATAGGCACTAAATAACGGTTAGCATCACTTAAAAGTGCTTTAACTTTGTAGCTCTGTATTTTATTGCTAGCAGTCACATTGCTGCTTTGTTTTTCGGGTATTAGCACATTACTCATAGTACTTCATTTCCTTAAAAAGCTTGGTGATTTCAGCAAGCTTAGTTCCCTTACACTCAGACGCTTTCAGTGTGGCTAACGGCCAATTTAGAACATCACTTGGCTGAACTGATTGTTTTATACGTTCAAAAATATTTTGAGTCAGCGCGTGTTTGTCCATGCGTTCTATACCAACAACCTGCATTTTCAAACGACAGCTATAAGCCCAAATAAACAGTTTTTCAATAGCCTGTGATAACTCGTGTGCGACAAATTTGTCTAAATAGAAAATTACTGCGCAATCAAATAGAGTACGCACATACCTATCACCTGTACGTGTGCGAGAACAGTAGCTATTAAGTGTTTGTAAAATTTCACACGCAAGTGGTTCAAGCTCGTGCCCTAAGATACGGATAGATGGTATGCGATTAAACAGGTTTAACGATTCACTTTTGTTACTGCGTTCATTACTCACTATCTCAGCAATTTTCTGTTGATAATGACTAGTCATCTCAAAAAATCGTCTGCCATTAATGATCATCTGATCTAAATGAAAAGGAAAGCGCATGTGTTGATGGTCAATATGGCGCTGATATTGACCATTATAGTCATCAACAAAGTGATGGGAAATACGAAGTGGCTCTACATATGGGTAAAGCCCAACCCGATCAAGATTCACCCCTTTAAATAAACCCACTTGTGACTTATTAAAATACTGTGCCGATTTACCTTGCGCCCAGTTTCTAATGCGGAATAAATAGTTGGCAAACAATTGCGCCAACTGCTTACTTTCCAAGCTTTCCCAGTGGCGCACTGAGTCAGCTTTTAATTCAGTTTCAGCTTGTGAAAACTCACGTAAATGAAAAGCTTTTAGCAAATCGTGCGGATCTAAATCTCGACCTCTGGCATTTTGTGAATCAAAAAACTGAAACGCTTCTGATACATCATCAAGCACAAAGGTTACTACTTCACAGCGATTTAACAGAAACTCAATATCGGCTTCAGTGAAATCACTTCGTGCTACTGCACGTTTTGCTGCCATAAAGTTTTGATGCAAATTTCGATGTGAGATATCACTGTTAAAATGCTGACGATTCAAAAATTTCTCTACTGGTTCAACAAGCGAAGTGAGTTTGCTTTTTACATCTTGGCGTTTTAACCCTTTTAACCGTTCATCAATCATTGCTTTCACCAACAGCATGAGTGTTAAGGTGCGTTGTTGACCATCGACAATATCAAGCTGGCATTTATCATTATGAATATGCTGATGAAACACCACAGCCCCCAATCTATAGGCCGATTTATCTCGATATATCTTTAAGTCACTGAGCAAATCAGCGAGGTTGGCTTGTGTCCATTTATAAGGGCGTTGATACTGAGGGATGTATAAGCCAGCCAGTGAGAGTAACTGGCTAACTGAGATAATTCTTTTATTTAGTTCTTCTGTCATGTGTGTCCTTACTAACTCCCTTTATTACTCCTGAATTTTTAATGTCTAGAAGTCCTCACAAATTAATAATGCAGTTAAGCAAGTTAACTTAAGATAATTTTTCTAAATTAGTTAAAGCAAACTCTATTTCTTTATCACTAAACAAGTTTAACTTTCGCTGTGCCCATTTAGCACCAGCAGGCCAGTTGGCTATGCCTTCTTTAATAGACTCAACTGTTCTATCACAACCTTGCTTAGTAATAAGCCAATCTACTGTAGATAAAAGCTCTAGACCAAAAGGAGATTCAAAACCATTAATCACTTCAGTTGCTTCTTCTAATGCTGGTAAATATTCTTTAGCTTCAGTATTTAAGTAAGTTGAAACTTTTTGCTTCTCTGATTCATTAAACCAAATCACATCTAACGGTTCGCAATCAGGAATGCGTTTGTCAGACTTTAAATAACTGCCATCAAGCGCATTCAATAAATGCTCTAAGTTATTGGCATATGGGCCATAATAATTTGCTTCAAATTTAAGTTTTAATTCATTTTTTAAGCCCGTATTTTCGATGGTTCTCTGTAAAAACCAAGCGAGTTTTTGAATTTCCAGCAAACTACATTCCATACCCAAAATCCAATAGCGCCTCACTAACTCTGCAACCAATGCTCTCGCTGGAGTAAGTTTTTTAACGCCTGATTTTTTAGCCACATTTTGATATTTACTGGTAGGCTCAAACACAATGATGTTTGTTGTTTCAATGTCTGATAATGCTTTTTCAATTTCTACTTTAACATCAGGCCAAGACAATCCACCTTGTCCAGCGCCAAGCGGAGGTATGGCTATAGAACTAACATTATTAGCTTCTAAAAAATGACGAAGGTCGATTAAACCATCTTGTATCCATTCCATTTTAGATTTTGCACGCCAATGCTGCTTAGTAGGGAAATTAACAATCCACTGAGGACCCATTAACTCGCCTGTTTGAGTCACAAACATTTTGCCAGTATTTACTTGTTTAGCTTTACAAGCGCTAGCATACTCAGCCATGTTTTTAGGGAAGCGTTCTTTGAACATTAATGCAATGCCTTTACCCATAACCCCAACAGTATTCACTGTATTAACGAGTGCATCTGCTTGTGCTTCGAGTAAATTACCTTGTGTATAAGTGATCATTAGAAGTACCATCCCGGACGTACAATAACGTCCAAATTCATATTGCGCTGTTGAATATGTTGTTTTAATTGTTGTTCAACTTGCGTGTTGTAACAAGCTATACCGACTAAAGCATTTATCGGACAATGCTGCTTTATCAATGCTTCTGCTTGGTATCGTTCAAACTTGGCTGGGTCATTTAGATCCCTAGCAAAATTTCGCGTTTGTAAAATAGGCCAATCTATTTTGCCCAAGTGATTCAAATCAGAGTAAAAATTCGCCCACTGATAGTATGCATGCATGTCTGTATAGACAAAATCTAAGTTCAGTTGTTCAACTTTGTGTAACGATGATACCAAAATAACGATATCTTCGTTAGCCCTCTGTATAACACCTCGCCCCGACTTAATATTGAGTAACATTGGCGAGAAAGGGGTAAAGTAAAACGGCACATAGTCATTTAAAGAACCAAATGGAGAAATAGGTACTGGATGAGTTGCTCGTTTCTGTATCAACTCCGAACTTCCTATTGCTTCCCAGTTAGGTGATTGCACCTGACTATTGCCACAAAAGCTATTCCCGCAATATAAGCCATTATCTAAAATCCACGGAATATTATTGCGATGCACAATACGCCAAATCAGCGCTTTCTGTGGGTTAAGAGTTTGACTATAGTTATACAAATTACTCACCAACAAACATTGCAGGGTTAATATCTACATGACAATTTACATTATGTGAATTCACCAATCTATCTACGATTGCTTTAATTCGTGCTTCTTTGACATAAATACAGAAAATTAAATTAGGATTCACGCTAGTAGGCGACAAACACTCCGCCATACAAGCTACTTTGCACGCTCTATCGTCATAATCTCTTTCCTCCATCAAATCCCAATCAATCGCTGAAAAGCCAGCATCATAATCTAAAATTTGATAACCCTCTTCAGCTAAAGGATGTGTAGGAACAATCTGCCAACCATTTGCTCTAGCCGTAGCTCTCTGAACAGAAATCAATACAAAATCTTTCTCTGCGTGAGCACGTTGAACACCATAATCAAAAGGGTTCTTGGCAAAAAAATGAAAAGGCGCATAACTATCTAAGCTATGATTTGCCCGTGAATCTAAAATTTCACCATCAGCAACATCATTAAATTCATCATTGCTTAGTTCACACCTAGGTTGCAAACCATGCTGAAGAATTGATGCTAAGTTCTCTAAAGCGGTTAAGTGGTAGAGTAATCTTCCATCTCTTATCATTATAAATTCCTTTTATTTAATAGGGCAATCTCGTGCGGCCTGTGAGTAGCTGCTGCATCATGCCTTGTTTGATTTGGCGGGTTTTCGTCAAGCGCTGCTCAAGGGTTTGGATTTCGCTATCCATATCCGATAGCATACCTGCGATTGCGGTTTGTTCGTCAGTATCTCGCGGCAATAAAATAGGAAGGGTTTTCAATAAACCTGCCGTGTAGCTAAGCTGCTTTGTTCCTTGGCAATATGTTAAAGCCAATTCTTCACCGTTATATACATACCAATGAAATAAAAATTTACTTGTTAGTTTTTTATTGGGGTAGATAGCCATACAAGATTGATTTGTGGCCGCTGGTTTACCAACAATACCGCAAGAGCCTCTCGTTCCAGCAGCTTCTAACCCTGTAATAGCCATAAGGAAAGTACCTTCAGGGTGAACTTTTAAATGAGACTTTTTAATTGCGTCATCACTAATTTTTTCAATAGTGTCATTAATAACACCATATTTAAGTTCACCACTGGTTATCCATCTATTTATTCCTTTATAAAAACTAGGGTTACCTCTAAATGGAGTTCCTCCACTAGAAAGTGAACTAACAACATCATCAATTAAGCAAACATCCCAATCCACAGGGATTTCCCCTAGTTCGCTCGGTTTTGTGCCTTTGCTCTTTTCTTTATCAGCGCCTTCGGTATAAGTAGCAAACTGCGGTAAACGGGTTTTGCCAGTTAGCAGTTGCTGCATGGTGGCGGTTTTAATCGCTTGTTTTTTAGCGATGAGGTTTTCTAATTCCGTTAATAGCGCATCAACATCGGATAAAGCACTGGCAATGGAGGTTTGTTCTTTTGTATCACGAGGTACTAAAACTGGTATCGTTTTAAGTAACCCTGCCGTATAGCTAAGTTGCTTTGTGCCTTGACAATACTTAAAAGCTAATTCTTCACCGTTATATACGTACCAATGAAAAAGGTAATTACTTTTTAGCTTTTTATTCGGATAGATTGCCATACAAGATTGGTTGGTCGTAGCTGGCTTACCAACAATACCACATGAGCCTCTAGTACCTGCCGCTTCTAATCCTGTTATAGCCATAAGAAAAGTACCCTTGGGGTGCACTTTTAAATTGGCTTTATTGATAGCCTCATCGTTAATTTTTTCAATAGTGTCATTGATAACACCATATTTAAGTTCGCCACTAGTTATCCACCTGTTATTACCCTTAAAAAAACTTGGGTTACCTCTGAATGGCGTTGCTCCGCTAGATAATGAATCTGTAACTTCATCCATTAAAAACACATCCCAATCATCAGGAATTATACCTGTATCAGTCTGTTTAAATCCTTCCGGAACCAATTGTTCTACAGCGCTCATAACGACCACTCCAAGCACATTGCTTTTAAGTGACCAGTGACTTTATCGCTTAGCTCATCAACTGACTTACTTAACGTTGGCAATGGTGTGCAGTAGCGTTCTTCTAACTCTTTTACGCGGTTTGCCATTTGTTGAGTAACACGTTCAATTTCTGCAATAATATTGGCTTGCAGTGTAGCTAGCCATTTATCGTCCACAATTAGAGTTTTGATTTCATCAATACTCAGTTTTGGATATTGGTTAAATACTGCAAGATCGAGTACTTCTTGTGCTTCTTTTACTGCTTTTTTACTGGCAGTTTCAGCGTTAAACAACTTGGTTGCTTGTTTAAGTGCTTTAACTTCATCAATGTCAGTGGCTAGTTTAGCTCTAGCAGCAATGCTGGCTTTAGTTATTTTGTCTTTATCGTTAATGGCTTCTACTAATGAACCATCTTCTCCACCATTTTCCTCTAGGTAGCTTTCTAGTGCTTGAGTTGCTTCATCTTGTTTCGCTTGTAGCGCATCAACCTTGGCTTGTTCATCAGCAAAGTAACGGGCAACCATTAAGCTTGGTGGAATCAGTTCAGCTTTGTACTTTCTCTTATTGATGACTAAATCAGGCGTTTCTTTAAGTTTTTCGCCTTTTTTAGCGACTAACTCACGTAACGTATTACCTGCTTGCCAATCGTCTTGCGCCAGTACATATACATCGTCTTGCAGGGTATCAGCCCAATAATCCATCAGAATTTGGTAAATGTCGTATTTACTGAGTAGTTCGCTATTGGCATAGCTACCTAGTAAGTTTTCTGAAATATTAAAGATAAAGTTTTTCGGATTATCACCGACTTTTATCTCTTTTAATTTAGCTTCAGGTATCCAGTTCTTAAATGGTAATAAACTACGAGTGGCAAAGTCTTTAAACTCTTGATGAGCAAGAATACTACTTTTAACCGCGCTTGCTTCAACGAGCGCTTGGCTGTAACCATCTCGTGCAGGCTGCTCTTTATTTTCAGTAAAAAGAGTTGCACGAATGCTTGGGAATACTTGCCAGTAGTGCTCAAGCGCATCGATATCTCGGTTAGGAATACCACCTTGTAGGTGTGCGCTTAAATCCTGTAAATCTTCTGGCTCACTTGAGTCAATATAACGAGGGATATTAAGGTTAAAGTCATTTTTAGCTATTTCATCAAGTGGCACTAATCGGCTAAATCGCTCTAGCTCTAGGGCTTTATTAAATACATCAACCACTTTGTGAATGTCTTGGCTGCGTAAGCGATTTTTATTGCCGTCTTTAATAAAGCCTTTGCTAGCATCAATCATAAAAATTGGACGGCCTATCATTGTTGGTAAACCCTCCTCACCATCATCAAATTTCCCACTTGATTCGGTAATGGCTTGTTGTGCATGTTCTTTATCGATGATTATGATGCAAGCAGGAATGCCCGTTCCGTAGAAGAGGTTTGCTGGTAAACCAATAATGCCTTTGATGTAACCTTGCTTGATAAGGTTTTCACGAATAGTAGCTTCAGCATTACCACGGAATAGCACACCGTGGGGTAAGATAACCGCGCCTTTACCTGTGCTTTTTAAGCTTTTGATAATGTGCAATAAGAAGGTGTAATCACCGTTTTTCTCTGGTGGAATACCCCAAGTAAAGCGATTGTATAAATCGTTTTCTGGATTTAGGCCACTGGTCCAGTTTTTATTCGAAAATGGTGGGTTAGCTACTGAAAAATCAAAGGTTTTTAGTTGACCATTTGAATCTTTCCATTGCGGCTCTGACAGTGTATTGCCTTTGAATATTTTAGCCGTTGTATTGTTATGCAAGATCATGTTCATACGAGCAAGTGCACTCGTGGCGTTATCCATTTCTTGGCCATAAATAGATAAACCACGCGGTGCTTCATCACTGGCTTTCAATAATAATGAGCCTGAGCCAGATGTTGGATCATACGCAGTGGCATCTTGTGGTGTGTTTTCGTTTATACCAACTACTTTAGCGAGTATTTGAGAAACCTCAGATGGCGTGTAGAATTGGCCTTTTGATTTACCAGACTCAGTGGCGAAATGACGCATTAAATATTCGTATGCATCGCCTAATAAATCGTCCCCACCAGCGCGGTTGCTAGATAAGTCTAACCCTTGAAATATACCCACTAGCTTGGTGAGGCGATCGATCATTTCTTTGCCTTTACCTAGCTTGTCTTCATCATTGAAGTCAGCAACATCAATAACGCCTTTAAGATCGTTTTCTTCGGCAAGGGCTGCGATGATTTTATTAATTTTATCGCCAATCTCTTTATCACCTTTAGCAGCTACCATGTCGTCATAGCTTGCGCCATCAGGCACAACAATCATGCCGTAAGGGTCGCCTTTGTATTTGTCGCTGACGTACTTCATGAATAACATGGTAAGTACGTAGTCTTTATATTGACTGGCATCCATTCCGCCACGTAGCTCGTCACAACTTGCCCATAATGATGAATAGAGTTCTGTTTTTTTAATTGCCATGGGAAATTTTTTAATCCTTTGTATATGAGCCGTTTTAAAGCTGGTTTGTATTTAAACCAGCGGCTTTTAATCGCTGAGTAAGGTTACGCATTTTGGAAAATTCAGTGCCGAAACTAGGCTTAAGGTCAACACCTTTACAAAACTCTTTAGCAGTAATGCTTTTTAAGGCATCTGCGTATTTAAGCATTTGTAGGTGCATTTCAGTGGTGTACTGATTTCGAGGGGCTTCATCCAACGCATGTTTGATATTGTCGAAGATTTCTTGCTCACTCATAAGTCGATTCTTTTAATTTTATGATGATTTATCTAATTTATATAAATTAGATAAATTAGCAAGGAGAATATTGTGAAACTTTCTTAGACTTTGATCTTCTTTTAAAATCTTGCTTATAACTATGGGTTGTATATTAGGGGCTAATACTGACGAATCCCCACAAAATATGAATTAATGATCGACCTTCATGATTATTTGTGATCAAATTTTTTCACCACAAAAA
>ENA-ORXM01000826-ORXM01000826.1-marine-metagenome-genome-assembly--contig:-NODE-826-length-48431-cov-3.662034_pt1 | contig 48431 bp, 47 predicted proteins | sample MGYA00237867_ERZ511480 | MGnify/ENA primary metagenome ERZ511480 (study PRJEB26309, sample SAMN06266103) | marine metagenome | isolation source: Algal blade | place: United Kingdom:Sidmouth, United...
ACTTCATCAGGTTTGTTCATCACGCGTACCCTTCCGCGCACCACACCCTCCCAACATGGCATACCTTCTAGGTCGCCTTCGTAGATCGGTTCTTGGCTGGTGAGCTGAGCATCGCTTAGTCTTCCTCGTTGATGTATTCTGTTTGGTAACGATTGGTATAATTCGAAACGTTTGAAATCACTTTTTCGATTTGTGATGATGTTCACAAGATTAAAATTGCCTTGGCGGATATATTCATTTAATTCCGCCTCTTTGAGGAAAAATACATCTTTCTGCTTATCTATTGCTTGTTCAAGTGTGAGTTTGCGACCAATTTCGTTTATCATCTTACGTACAACACCAAAGACTCTAGTTCTTGTTAAACGTAAGTTTTCTCTGTCTGCAATGGTCTCGGCTGCTTTTTTCACCAAATATCCAAACCACCATTTTTTAAGTGGATTTAACTTTTTTTTCAACTCACTTTCTAAACAATTGATCTCTTCATGGCTTGTATTCCTTCGGAATGAGTCTGTAGTATAGGTTGATAATATTTTGATAAATCTCCAAGGCTCTTCAGCAAAGGTGATTTCTTCTAACTTCAGTTCTCCAACACTTCGATCGCCAAATAACTCAATATACTGTTTAATTAATTTGCCAGTTTTTCCAAATTGATCGGTATCACTCAGTTGCCAAACTTCACTTGGGGAGTTTTGTTGAATGATTTTCAACCTATTTTCGTCCCCTGCTGATTGGATAATTTTTTGAATTCGTATTGCCGGTTCGGCAGAATCAACTGTTCTTTTACCGGCTAACAATTGGTTGTGAATTTGATTATCGTTAAAGTTCTTTTCGCAAAATGACCGTAATGCCCCATAATAAATCATGGCAAACAGATCATTCGCTAAAGGTGGTTGCCATTTGTTTACCAAAATATCTTTGAATGTTAAATAATCAGACCAGATTTCATCAACTGGTTTGTCATGAAATTGTTTTGATTGGAATGCGGCAATTGTAGACGATACAAACTGCTGAAACTCGGTTTTCATTCGTGGCAATTTACGATTAATGACCAAGAGTTTAAAGAAGGTGGTAATTAACTGAAAAACGGCTTGCATTTTATTGCCAGCTTGGTTCGCTTTTACGTTGAGCCCAAGTGGTTCTTCAACGCCCATCATTTGTTCCATGTAGGCGGCGTTAATCTTGTAGCCAGGTAATAACGACAATGCTTTGTACCAATTAATTAAATGATAATATACTCGCCCCTTAATATGCCCAAGCATTTCATTAAACACATCATTGTTGGCATTTATCTGCGATTTGCTCACACCTAATAGGTGCGCAAAATTCTTGTATGCTGTTGCATAAATGCCTTGTATGAAAGAAAAGGTAAACGGTGAAGTGATGCCAGGATATGATTCAACAATGTTGCTATTGTCCCACACAACCAGCGCTTGCGCACTTGTTGTAATGTCTCTTGATTGAAGTAGAGAAAACGAATCGTTAACATAACAAAACTCAATATCTTGAGGCACTTTAAATTCTTTTTTTAACGCTTCTAATAAAGAATAGATTTGATTGCACTGCTCTATGGTTAGACTTGGTAGGTTTTGAATTGAAGGTTCAACGGTCTCAAGCTCAAATGAAACTCCATTGTGAGTCCATTGCGTTTCTTTCTTGTTAATTTGCTGTTCCCAATTGGTTGGCGAGCCTTCAAAAATGTCGCCATCAACATCTCCATCAACTAAGGCTTTACCTAAACCGAATGTCGATGATATCATTACTTCTCCTGATTTCCGGGGTGCTCACCAAAGGCAACGCCCGAAACAGATGCATTCACCATTTCTTGAATGATTACGGCCATTTGCAGTGTAGAATCAATGTTTTGGGCATTCATGTAGTGAAGTACACGCTCATTTTCTGCGCTTTCAAAAACCTGTTGCACACGATCAAAAACTTCGGTTCTCTTTACGTATAAGAAGGTATCGAACATGCCTGCAAAACTGTGGTTTGTGCCATCTTCTGCATTTGCTGATGATCTTACCGCGAAGTACTCGCCTTCAAGATCTTTTAGAATTTCGTTAATAGATTCTTGGGAATTTGTGTCGGTGGTGACCACAGCAAACCGAGGAACTATATAGCCGAGCTTACGTAGTTTGAGCAAACGGGCTGCCTTGCCACCGACTGTATTTAACTCCATAGTTGAATAAAATATGGCAATATGCCTAAACCAAAATACATGGCGATGGTCCAAATGCCTGATGCTTTTTCAATCAACTCACTATTTTTTGTTGTGGGTGATCGCAAAAATTGCAAGCCCCAATAACCGCTCAGTACAAACATGAGGGTTAAGAAAACAAGAACGTGCCAAGAGCTCTCAATCTGTATACTTGCTAAACATGTAAGTAAAAAAGTGACGAGTAGAATAAAAAACCATACCATCGGCGCTTTCTTCTCGCCTAGAAGACTTGTGTAAGAAACTACACCAATTTCTTCTTCTTGCTTTGTCTTAATTTTTCTGCCAATTTCGAGAATAATGCCATTAAAAAGAGAGATGATGAAGAACATGAGTAGCAGCTTTGGCGGTTCTATCTTACTTGCTCCCCAATGCGCAGAACTTGCAACAATATCTATGATTGGTATTATCGCCATGTGTGTGATTACATAAAGCCATTGCCTTTTTTTGAGCCAATTTTTAACAAAGAATTCATTATGCATAAGCGCGAGAAACCCTAGAGCACTTAGGTATGCCCATAGAAAGTAAGGGAAAACAACTACCAATGTGATTTGCAAAATGATGATGACAACTGCCACTTGTTTTAATTGTTTTGTAGTCAGCAACCCACGTGGCAGCGGTAGATACCTGCGATACAGTTTGTCATCTTCAAAATCTTTAATCTCATCAGAGAGGCGTAGCAGAAAAAACAAAGACAAGGTGAGCGAGAAGGCTAGAAAAAAATTGAGTAGAGAGATGTAGCCAACTCGATTACTTGCTAAGTAAGAAAAACAGATTGCTGAAAACGTAAAACTGCCGATGATTGGAATGTGCGTATGCAAGGGAAACCGCTCTTGTAAAAAAATCCACCATCGTTTCATTGACTTGAAAAATATAGAAGATCAAGTGAATTCGTGCAGGCAAACGCAATTAAATAGGCGAGGAAATACCAAGGTGATGTGTTTTTTGAGTGAACGGACAATTTTCTCCAGACAAGCTTTTGTTGAATGGTGCAAGTAAAATCAAATTTCTATAGACTACATACAACCAAGTGAACAGTGCAGAACGCTTATGTTTAGCCATGATAAAATAAGCATCGCACAGATTGCTGATGGGCGTGACCCAAGGTATTGTCACCAATCCGCAGCCATAGACTTTATATCGCTATACAGCTACTTGATGTGTACGTTTTTGGTCTCCTCAATCTTATAGGTGTAGTTCATGACTTTAAAGTCAATTTTCATATCACCTTTCATCACAATTGTTATTTCTTTTGAAAGTGCAACATCGAAAATACTGCCTAGCAAATCTTTGTTTTTTGTTAAAGAGTTCCAAGGAATTGTCGTTTTTAATGGTATGGTAAACTCCTCTCGCTTAGGGATCACAAAATCTTTTGTTGATTGCATTTGCGCAACTTCATTACCTTCTACAAATACATGAATATTAACTGATTTTACTTGACCACCAAGATGATTTGGATTTCTGTATTTAGCATCAGCCAGTAAAACAACTTCACGGTTATCTGAAGACTCAATTCTTACATTCTCAATCCCAATAAATTCGGCTGGCTTATTGATGTTACAGCTTACAGCTACACTTACTAGTAGCATATAAAGGAGCAAATTTTTCATATTTTTTAGTATAATACCCTAAATTTCACAGTGCCATCCACGGCTTTGAGTTCCTTTTTTATCTTCTCATCGTAATTCTTGTTCACGTCTACAATTACATAGCCAGTACTTTCATTGGTTTTTAAATACTGACCATCAATATTGATGTTGTGCTTAGCCAAAATTTGGTTAATCTGGGCCATTACGTTTGGCACGTTTTTATGAATGTGCAGAAAACGGTGAGATGTAGAAAAACTGGGTAGTTGCACATTCGGCAAGTTCACCGATCCGCTCGTGCTACCCGTGTTCATGTAATCGATAAACTTGGCTGGTACAAACTGTCCAATATGCGCTTGCGCTTCTTCGGTGCTGCCACCAATGTGCGGCGTAAGAATGGTATTGCGCGCGCCAGATAATTTGCTCTCAAATGGTTCATCATTACTTTTCGGTTCTTGCGGATAAACATCTACTCCTGCACCCAAAACTTTCCCTGAATCAATCGCATTTCGCAGGGCTTGCACATCTACAACTTTACCACGGGCAAGGTTTAAGAAGATGCAGCCTTGGTTCATTGCCTTAAATTCCTTCTCGCCGATCAAAAGATCATTTTCTTCTCGCCCATCAATGTGTAAACTCACAATATCAACCTTGCCAAGCAACTCATGTAAATCATCGACTTTGGTCGCATTACCAAGCGGTAGCTTTTCTTCCAAATCAAAATAGTAAACATCTAGCCCCATGTTTTCGGCAAGTACGCTAAGTTGACTACCAATGCTTCCGTAACCAATAATGCCCAACTTTTTACCACGCAATTCACGACTGTTAGCTGCCGATTTCTCCCATTTGCCGCTGTGCATTGCCTTGGCCTTATCAGGTAAATTTCTGATTAACAAAATCATTTCAGCAATAGCCAATTCAACTACACTTCTGGTATTGCTGTATGGCGCATTAAATACCGCGATGCCCTGTTCACTGGCGGCATCTAAGTCTATTTGGTTTGTGCCAATGCAAAACGCCCCAACTGCATACAGTCTGTTGGCTGCTTCTATTACTTTTCTTGTTAATTGCGTTTTAGAGCGAATGCCGAGCATATGCACATTTTGTATGTGTTTAATCAGCTCATCTTCCTGCATAGCGTCATGATGATATGAAACCTTGTAGCCTTCTTTTTCTAATTTCTCTCTGGCAGCTTGGTGCACACCTTCGAGTAGAAGCACTTTAATTTTATTTTTTGGGAATGAGTGTTTCATTACGTTATGATTTCTAAAACTTCATCAAAATTCTCTGCGATAGCATCGGCTAGGGGAACAACAGATTCTCGGCGTACGTTTTCAGTGAATAGAATGAATTGATCAGCAGCACCACCTTTTTTCGCTTGATAGTCGTTGAATCCATCGCCAATCATAATAATCTTTCCTGTCAAGTTCAATGAGTTAATCACAATCGGCTTGCCACCACCTTTAGATAATGGATTGTTTTTATCTAGCGAGGTAATCTCACCTTGGTCGTTATACACAAATGAGTTTGCATGCACATGGTCAGTTCGTAAACCAAAATCTTCAATAACAGGACGAATAAAATCAGAAAACCCATTGCTTATGATGTGAACTTGATCTTTATTGTTAACGAGAAATTCTTGATGTTTCACAATAGATGGTGTTACCGTTTGTTTCAAGCGTTCAACAAGTAAAGAAATATGATCTTTTGTTGCAGCTAAAAGCGCCATACGTTGTGTGAGTGATTGCATATAATCAATCTTTCCCTCCATGCCTAAGTTGGTGAGCTCTTCTAACTTTTGCAGCACCGGCGCTCGATCATCTTCATTTGGTATCGAAATTTCGAGCAACACTTCAAGTGCTTCTTTTTGGTTAAAAGTGCTATCAAAATCTATAAATAGGGTTGCATCCATCAAGCGGCAAATATAAGTTTGGTAAGCCTCTAGCAAAAAAATTTGGGGGCATAAAAAAAGCCCCACAACTGTGAGGCTTTATCGTATTATCAATTCAGAAAACTTATTTTCTAAACTTGTCTAAAATTTCATGAAAGTGTCTTCCGGCAGCTTCACGACCACCAAGTCCGTAAGCAAGCGCAATTGCAACAGCAACAGCACCAAGAATAAGACCAAAGGCAAGCTCAACAATTTCGTTTGCAATACCCATTTGGCGAAGCGCTATCGCAGCAAAAAGAGCAAGTGTTGCCCAACGAACTACATTCGCTACAAACTGATTTCCTTCACCCTTACTTAAGGCGTTATAAATCATTTGCGAGATGAAGTTACCAATGAGTAAAATTACCAACCCAAATAAAATCTGACCAGTAAGGTATAAGAGATCATTTAAGATCACAGCCAATTCTTCTAATCCAAGAATGTCAACAGCGGTAATAATACCGAAGAAAACAATGAAGAAAAAGATTAAGCCAGCCGCAATTTTCGAAATTGATTGATCTGGACCCATCATGCTTGATAAGCCTAAGTTGTGAGCATGTCTGTCGAAACCAAGACTAACAAATAAATCTTGCAAGAAATCTTTTACAAAACGGCCACCCCAAACAAAAATGAATAGAACAGCAGCCGCAACTAAAATATTTCCAATCATGCCAGTGAACCCTTCTAAAAGATTTGTAGCCGGTTCTGAAATTGCATTCATTTCTAAAGCAGCAAGTGCTTGAATAATGAAAGGAACCAAAATAATGATGAAAACTACTTTTTGTAATATGCCTACAAGTTGGTTGGTGTCTTTAAAGCCTGTTTTATCAACCCAGCTATCAATGGCACCACCACCAAGTGTTACTAAATTAGAAACAATTTTTGCAAGCATAAAGCCTAAGTAACCAATAATACCGGCAAGAATAATTTTTGGAATTGCTTCCATAAACTGATCCACAAGGTTGTTCAATGGTCCAAGTGCACTATTTAGTCCTACAGTTTCTAGAACTAAGAGAAGTACAAATAGCATAATGATGTAATAGACAAGCTTAGCAAAGAAATTACTGCTTTCTTTTTGGGCATTTGCTGCACCTAGAATTTTCTCATCCCAGCGTGTTTTACTCATCATCTTTTTAACAAGACGTTGAACTGTTTTGGCAATAAACCACCCAATAACGAGGATGATGAGTGCACTAATGATCATTTGCAAATCGCCAGAAACAAAATTTCCGACAAATCTGTCTAAATAGAGTTGAATGTTTTCCATAGTTTATTTTTAATTTCAATGAATTCCTACAAATTTGATACCTATTTTTTCCGGTTAAGTTAAACCTAATTGTAATACGGTAATTCCAAGCCGTATACGCCTTTAAAATTAAGTTTGTTCTAATTCTAAAAATATAACTTCGTGCTATGAATTTGCCATACATACCTCCTTACAAAACCAAGATGATTGAACCTCTCTACTTTTCTACCAAAATAGAGAGAAAACGATGGATCGAAGAAGCGGATTTTAATTTATTTAAACTCGATAGCGACTGGGTAATTGTTGATTTAATGACCGATTCAGGCACGGGTGCAATGAGTGAACAACAATGGGCAGAAGTGATGTTGGGAGATGAAAGTTACGCTGGTAGTGAAAGCTTTTACAAATTGAAACGGACAATCAAAGAATTGCTCGGTTTTGAGCATATGGTACCAACCCATCAGGGTAGAGCAGCAGAAAATATTTTATTTTCTGCCACAGTTAAAGAAGGAGATATTATTCCCGGCAATGCACACTTTGATACCACAAAAGGCCATATAGAATTTAGAAAAGCGCATGCCGTAGATTGCACTATTGATGAAGCCTATAACACGGCAACCGATCATCCCTTTAAAGGAAATGTTGACCTTGATAAATTAAAGAAGGTGCTAGATGACAACCCGAAAGACAATATTCCCTTCATCAACATTACCATTACTTGTAACACCGTTGGCGGACAGCCCGTGTCTTTAAAAAATATTGAGCAAGTTCACCAACTCGCTGAACAGTATGGCATCCCTGTTTTTATGGATATTGCCAGATATGCTGAAAATGCATACTTCATCAAAAAGCGTGAACCAGAATACAAAGATTGGCCCATCAAGAAAATTGTAGAGAAAACATTTTCTTATTGTGATACTGCTTGGATGAGTGCCAAAAAAGACGGCCTAGCAAATATGGGTGGCTTCATTGGCACAAAAAATGAAGAACTATTCACAGCAATTAGTAATCTCACCATTATTTATGAAGGCTTTATTACCTACGGCGGCATGAGCGGGCGAGACATGGGCGCCCTTGCCCAAGGCTTACAAGAAGCTGTAGATTTTAACTATCTAGAAAGTAGAGTAGAGCAGGTGCATTACTTGGGTGAAAAACTGAAAGAATACGGCATTCCTATTCAAACGCCTGTTGGTGGCCACGCTATTTTTATTGATGCAAAAAAAGTATATCCTCATATTCCCCAGAGCGAATACCCAGGCCAAGTGCTTGCCGTAGAGGCCTATGTTGAAGGCGGTGTGCGCGGTACAGAAATTGGTACGCTTCTCGCCGATAGAGATCCCGATACTGGTTTAGACCGCTACCCAGAGTTAGACACCTTGCGGTTTGCCATACCACGTCGCGTTTACACTCGAAACCATATGGATTACATTGCAGCCACTATGAGAAATGTGTACGAAAACAGAAATCAAGTTAAACGCGGCTTCAAAATAAAATGGCAAGCGCCAATCTTAAGACACTTCACTGTGCAGTTAGAGAAATTGTAACCAATGTTACCATTTTGATAGTTTTTGTTACATACGTGTTAGTCTAGGAAATTTCCAAAAACCACTTTTGCATTCATTCAAAGAGAGCTTAAATAATTGACTAGTGTTGAAACCATGATGACCGTTTTCTTCCTAGACTTTCAGATAAATAAGTAAACTGTAGAACTACTATTTATTGCAAACCCAAAGCGATTGCTAATTTTTATTTTAGCAATCTCAAAACAAAACACTATGAAAAACCTTATGCAAATCCTCAAGTCTATTTCAATCATCACTTTGCTAGCCATGTTTACACAACCGAGCATAGCACAAACGTATTTTCAAATTACGACCTCGGCTGAAAATACCGCGGCTCATATCACTACCATTGACCACTCATCAACGAATAATAAACCCAATGAAATTATTGTGGTAACGCCCGTTTATGGGAAATATGTAAATGCCCCAATTGGTGTATGGTATAACCAAGGCAAATGGAAAATTTATACAGAAGATAGATCTGCTATACCCATGGGTACCAAGTTTAATGTAATGGCTGCGCCACAAAGTCTGGGAGCGAAACGAATAAAAATGCCCGCCATTACAAACAACAATGAATTGATCTTGAAAGGATTGAAAAAAAACGACATCGTTCTGGTCACACATGTGTTTGGTGAAGGTCGCTATAACGAAAGTCCGGTAAGTGCCAACCTAAAGAACGGCGCGTGGATACTATCGAATGAACTAGATGTACGTATTCCTACAGGAATGGAATTCAATATCATTGTTCCCAATAAATTTAAAACAGGAGATGCATTTATACATCGCACCAATGATAGACCCATGAGTCACGTCTCAGCAATCACCAAAACTTCCGGGGCAGATAAAGACAAGTTAGTTTTTGCTACCCCAAATAAAATGGGCAGTAGTAACAAAGGCAATACCGGAATATGGTGGTATAACAATAAATGGAATGTATTTAACCAAGGGCGTGAAAACATGCAAAAAGATGTGGCGTTTAACGTGTTTGTGGTAGAGCCCACACCATTTATTATTTTTGTTCCACCCATACTTTTGCCACCAGTTTTAACAGGCAACACAGAAGAACAAAGCCCTCCAGGGGTAGTGAGAACCAAAGCAAATGTAATTCTACCATTTCACACGGTTAGGCAGGCGGTGAAATATGTAAACTATAGAGGAAAGTCCATTTACCAAGGTGATATTGTTTTGGGAAATTCTACTGAAGTCGTTGCTCCAAGGCCTAACCCGCATCCGAAACGACCAGATTTTGTAGCGAAATATGATAATAACAATTACGGCACAATCTCAAGTCAAAGCTCTGCTATTACGGCGGTAGGAACTGACTACAATCAAGATTGGGGAGAAAGTCTTTGGAATTTTGGGGTCATTCCCTATCAGATTGGTTCTCAGTTTACTGCTGATGAAAGAAATTCAATTGTTGCAGCGCTCAACTATCTTGATGAAAATTCAAACTTGACTTTAAAACCAAGAAACGGAGATAGCGACTACATCTTTTTCGGAAAAAACTTTTCTGATGGAATTGGTTGGTCACCTGTCGGACGTCAAGGCGGAGGCCAAGAAATTATGTTAGGTGGGTTGAGTAAAGGACACATTGTGCATGAAGTATTGCACTCCGCAGGATTTTGGCATGAGCAAAGCAGACCTGATAGAGATAATCACGTTGAAATTATTTGGGATAACATCGATTCTGAATTTTCTTATAATTTCGATAAACACTTAGACGCAAGACCATTAGGACCTTATGATTATAATTCAATCATGCACTACGGAGCAGGTGCGTTTGGTGATGGCGAAACCACAATTAGAAGAAGAAGCGGCAGCGGCAGCGTTGGTAGAGGAGATGATCTTACAGGTATTGATATTGACGGTATTAATATTTTATATGATTTAGATGCGGTAACATTAGTCACGCCACCGCTAAACTCAACAAGGAGGATAGACGCTACAATCAAGAGATTCGAAGCCAAATCTGGGTCAGATGGTTGTGGAGAAGTTGAATTTTATGCTGACATTGCCATTAAAGGCGGACATACTTGGAGAGCTTGGTCAAACGCTGGCGATCTCAGAAGACGAACAAGTGAAATAGAAGGACGTTTATTTGCTCCAAGAGATTGGAAACACAGTGCCGGTGTCGACCCTAACCTTGACCATGCCAAGGTAGTAGTTCGGATGAAAGAAGCTGACAGCGGTTTCTGTTTTGCAGATGATTGGGTTGATATAAACCCATTGAACGGCTTAATGGAATTACAGTTAATGGTTAATCTAATTAATGGCGAAATCTATATCTGGGATCAAGAACGTAATAGAAGAGCAGATTATGTAGGGCAAGCAAATTCAGATATTCCTTTACAAGGCTTCGAGACTAGAGACCATGATAATGATGAAGCCATTCCCGGTCATATTCTAATTAGAATTGATGTGGTTAATCCATAAAGTCTGACTTTTTTAGAAAGGGGTAAGCGAAAATCATTTGAAACTTAACAGTTGAGTTATCTAACGGTTATATGTGTTACAATTTCGATAGTTTTTTACATGTTGGTTTAAGTAATCTCCTGAAATCACTTGTGTAATCATACACAAAGAAGCTTCAATACATTAAAAGTTATAAGGCAACTCAATAAGTTGTTTTTAACAATTAACTATAAGTAGATAAAATGTAAAATCCTCATTTTTTGTAAGCAAAAAGCGAATGCTACTTTGTAATTTAGTACTCCCAAAACAGATTATTATGAAAATTTTCTTCCTACAACTACTCTTATTCACACCATTACTACTGTTCTCGCAAGTTGGTGTTAATACAGACACACCTGAGCAAACACTTCATGTAAACGGCAAATTGAAGGTTGCTGATGATTCGGTAACCCCTACGGCCGGCACAATTCGTTTCAACTCTTCTACCCAAGATTTTGAAGGATATGATGGTACAAGTTGGGTATCACTGACCATTCCTAAAAATCCTGCATACGTTGTTTCTCCTGTTTACAGTGCATACATTTTACCAGATGGTTCTACCTATGACGTGAACTCAGATAACACATTCTTTTTTGAAATCACCTTTTCAGAAGCAATTGACCCAACGTCAGTTACACTCGGCTCCACACTATTGATCGATGGCTCTAATCCTGTTTCTGGTTCTGTGAGTTGGTCTGCGGGCAACACAATTCTCAGGTTCGAAAGCACAACCTCTTTTTTTGATGCATTAAACGGCACCACATGCAGTATACCTGTTACGGTAAAGGGTTCTGCAGCGCTATATGTTACTGGAGAGAACGGACAGAACATTGATGGAGACAGCGACGGTGCACCCGGTGGAGACTACGTATTATTTCTAGGATGGATATGTTAAACAGAAAACAATGAAACACGCACAAGTAACACTACTATTAACCCTTACTTGCTTATTTGCAACGCAAGAATCAACTGCACAGTTTTACGTGTCACCTGGCACAGAAGTACATACTTTTAGTACAGTTTATTTAGAAAACACAAATCTTGAAAACGATGGTGAAATTATAGTTGATGACTACATTGAGTTTCTTGGAGATGGGAACATGGTCAATGTGATTAATAACGCAATTTTCGAAGCAAGCGCCATCGGCTTTACGGGTACAAATGATTATCAATCTCAGGGTATTTTTGATGTAGATGACATTGTTATGGAAGACGCTGCTGAACTTTACTTGCTCAGTGGCCAGTGGAACTTAGGTGCACAAATTATTGGAGAAACCAATACTAGAACGATTACTGGCGAGCCAGGCACCTTTATTGTAACCATGCGAGATGGGGGCACTGTGAATACTTTTGGTAACATAGGTTTTGAGCTCACCGAAGCTGCGGTTAATATCGGAGAAACCCAGGTGTTTCGTCGCTATACTTCTATACCAGTGGGCGTAAATGATGAAGAATCAATTCTTCGATATTATGAAATACTCCCAACAAATAATGATGGGCTCAACGCTACAGGCACATTTCGTTTTTATAATGATGATTTAAATGGGCTCGATATTAACTCACTGGCCTTGTATAGACTTGGTGATGGTGACACAGTTTGGACAAATGAAGGAGGAGATGTATCTATTCAAACTGATTACAACACAATAAAAACTGGCGGAATCAATGCTTTTTCTACCTGGGCCATTGCGGCAGATAATCTTATTTTGCCTGTAAAGCTTACATTTTTTGACGCAGAAGCAATTGACAACCTGATTGTTTTATGCACTTGGCAAACTGCTTCTGAAGTGAACAATAGCCATTTTGAAGTTGAACGATCAGAACAAGGTTTACACTTTGAATATGTTGGGCAAACACCTGGAAATGGCAACACAACTACACCGCAAAACTATGATTTTACCGATGCCGACCCGTATGAGGGTTACTCATTCTACCGGCTAAAGCAAGTTGATTTTGATGGCAGCCATGAATTTTCTGATGTGCAGCAAGTGTACATAGAGCGCGAAAGCGGTTTAGTTGTCTATCCAAACCCTACGCAAGAAATTGTTCACTTAACCATTCCATCAACTATAGAGGTGAACCAATACCAAATTGTAGATATGAATGGCAGACAACACCTCGCAGGCGACTATGAACATGGTGAACTAAGTATTGATGTGGGCGAACTTGCCGCAGGTATGTACATCATCAATCTTAAAAGCAATGAACAATCTGTACGGCAAATAAAATTTGTAAAACAATAAGTAACAAAATAAAAAAACACACACATTATGAAACATGTTATCCTATTAACTCTCTATCTTACAATCAGTTCTACATTTGCCCAAGTGGGCATTAATACCGATACTCCGAGTCAAACGCTTGACGTTAATGGACAAATTCAAGTAGGCGAAGACAGTGCAGCTACAAATGAAGAAGGGGCAATTAGATATAACTCCACAAGTGATGATTTTGAAGGTTACAATGGTAGCGCCTGGCAATCATTTACAGCTCGTGGTGAAGGCATTCCCTCAAATGCACAATTTGTTTCTGCAAGAATAAATGGTCTGGCCCCAACAAGCTCATCTGAATCATTTACTTTTCGTTTTATCTCCAACGCAATAGCTTTTAGTGGAGCAGTACCATCAGGTAAATATTTATTGGTAACTGGAATTCATATGGCTCCAAATAGTTTGTTAGATATTGACACCGAAGAGCCTTTGTATGCATTGTTTTTGAATTTTGCTTCAACACAATTTGAGATTAGAGGAAAGTACACCAATGGCGGAGCTTTATATCAAGAAACAGCTGCTTACGCACCTCTTGCAGTTGTGCGCCCAGGCACTACGCCAACAATTACGAATTTTAACCTGATTGCTTCTCTAGATGCTTTATCATCTGGAGTTGACGTGACCATTACCGGCTTTCTTGTAGATGATACTGATTTCAACTAATCGCTTAACAAATCAGGTCTTCTCTCTTTTGTGCGTTGTAGTGCTTGTTCTTCACGCCAAGCATCAATTAGCTTGAAATTGCCTGAGAGCAAAACCTTTGGCACTTGCCAGTCATTAAACGTTTCTGGGCGGGTGTATACCGGTGGTGCGAGTAGCCCATCTTGAAATGAATCTGTTAAGGCACTTGTTCCATCGTTCATAACACCCGGTATTAACCTACAAACTGCATCAACTAATACGGCGGCAGGCAGTTCGCCACCACTTAGCACATAACTGCCAATTGATATTTCTTTGGTAATGATATGCTTTCGCAATCGCTCATCTACGCCTTTGTAATGGCCGGCAAGTAAAACCAAATGTTTTTTTAGAGAGAGTTGATTACAGGTTTGTTGTTCTAGCAACTCACCATCTGGGGTTAAATAAATAATTTCATCGGGCTTGCTTTGCGTTTCTATGTGAGCCAAGCAATTCATGATTGGTTCAATCATCATCACCATGCCCGAACCACCACCGTATTGGTAATCATCAATCTGGTTGTTTTTCTGTGTAGAAAAGTCGTGTAATTTATGCAGACGAATGTCAATTATTTCCTGTTGTTGTGCACGTTGTAAAATAGAGTGGGCAAAGGCACTGTGCATGAGTTGAGGTACGGCCGAGAGAATATCAATTCGCATATTGTAAAGGTAAAATGAATGAGAAAATCAATGCAAAACAAGCATCAAAATCACTCTCGTAAAATACACGAATTTTTTTTGAGAGAATAGAAAAAGTTTTGATACCTTTGCAAACACTTTTGAAAAGCTAGGGCGATGGACAAGATCAAGCAAATAGAAAACGACTTAATGGAAGACAATCAACTGCCTGAATTTAAGGCTGGTGATACCATTAATGTGCATTATAAAATCACAGAAGGCGATAAAACGCGTATTCAGCAATTTAAGGGCGTTGTGCTCCAAAAAAGAGGTAGCGGATTTACCGAAACCTTTACGGTAAGAAAAATTTCTGCCGGTGTTGGTGTAGAGCGAATTTTTCCGATATGCTCACCAAACATTGAGAAAATTGATATCAATAGCAAAGGAAAAGTAAGAAGAGCGCGAATTTTTTACCAGCGTGAACGCCAAGGTAAAAAAGCAAGAATTAAAGAAGCACTTCGAAAAAAATAATTAGGCGTTTGTCCCTGATCAATATGGCTCACTTTACACAGTGAGCCTTTTTTGTGCCAAAAAAAACTCGTGATTTGTTCGTTCAGCATCCATGTGTCATCTTTGAATGATGACACCGCAGCGTGAACAGAAAATCAAAACCATGATTGCACATCGGCAACCTACTTTGGCTGTGATCATAGAAAATGTGCATGATCCTCATAATATCATGGCCGTAGCGCGTAGTTGCGAAAGTGTGGGCGTGCCTGATATTTACATTATTCAAGATGAAACAAAGCCAGGTTTCGATGTTAGAGCCAGCGGTTCAAAGAGCTCAGGGTCTGCAAACAAGTGGCTCAACTTTCATGAGTTTACAACTACCCATGATTGCTTACAAGCTATAAAAGAAAAAGGATATCGCATTTTTACTACCCATCTTTCTACAAACAGTAAAAGTGTGTATGAGGTTGATATGACGCAAAAAATTGCTTTGCTGTTTGGTAATGAAAAATATGGTGTGAGTGAAGAAGCGCTTTCTATAAGTGATGGCAATTTCGTAATTCCTCAAGTGGGTATGATACAAAGCTTGAACATTTCTGTGGCTTGTGCAGTGAGTCTTTATGAAGCATTTCGACAAAGAAAAGCGGCCGGTTTTTATGAACAATCACAATATACTGTTGATGAAGGAAACAATATCTTTGCGGCACTAACCGAACCGGGTAAATAGCACATGCAAAAAATCCTCATTTTTGATTTTGGATCTCAATACACACAGCTGATAGGTCGCCGTATGCGTGAACTTGGCGTTTATTCAGAAATCATTCCCTTTTACGAAACACCAACAATTTCTGACGAGGTGCACGGCATTATTTTATCAGGTAGCCCGGCCTCTGTGTTACATGAGGAGGCACCTCAATTTCCTCTTGATGACGTATTGGGTAAGGTGCCAATTTTGGGCGTTTGTTATGGTGCGCAATATTTTGCGCATCATTTTGGCGGCAAAGTACAAGCCTCACAGCACAGAGAGTATGGCCGAGCGAACTTATCGGGTATGGTTGATACATCAATATTTCAACACTTACCAAAACATTCTCAGGTTTGGATGAGCCACGGCGATAGTATCATTGATCTACCGGCGCATGCTGAAATCATTGCAACAACCGAAGACATTCCTGTTGCCGCTTTTCAGTCATCAGCTTGGGATCATCCATTTTTTGGCTTACAATTTCATCCCGAAGTGTATCACAGTACAGATGGCTTGCAAATTTTGAAAAATTTCGCTTTCGATGTCTGTGGCTGTTCAGGAAATTGGACGCCACAATCATTCGCAGAAAGCAAAATTGCCGAACTAAAAGCACAACTGAAAGATGATAAAGTTGTGCTCGGTTTATCTGGCGGAGTAGACAGTAGTGTTGCTGGCTTGTTATTGCATAAAGCAATTGCAGACAATCTGTTCTGCATTTTTGTTGATAATGGGTTGTTGAGGAAAGGTGAGTTTGAAGATGTGTTGCATAGTTATCGAGACTTAGGCTTAAATGTAACTGGTGTAGACGCATCAGAGCAGTTCATTTCTGCCTTGAAAGGAGTCAGCGATCCTGAGAAAAAGAGAAAAATTATCGGCAAAGTGTTTATTGATGTATTTGATCAAGAAGCAAAGAAAATAAAAGATGTGAAATGGTTGGCGCAAGGAACAATCTACCCTGATGTGATTGAGTCTGTATCTGTATATGGTCCATCTGTCACCATAAAATCACATCATAATGTTGGTGGCTTGCCAGAACGTATGAATCTTAATATTGTAGAGCCTCTGAACAAATTATTCAAAGATGAAGTGCGGCGCGTTGGTAGAGAGATTGACTTGCCCGAGTTTATCTTAAACCGTCATCCATTCCCAGGTCCCGGATTGGCAATTAGAATTCTTGGAGATATTACACCAGAAAAAGTAGCGTTACTACAAGAAGCGGATTCGATTTACGTGAATGCACTAAAAGAAGATCACTTATATAATGAGATTTGGCAAGCAGGCGTTATTTTGCTGCCTGTGCAATCTGTTGGCGTTATGGGCGATGAAAGAACCTACGAAAATGTAGTAGCTTTGCGAGCTGTAACCTCTACCGATGGAATGACAGCAGATTGGTACGATTTTGACAGTACATTTCTCAGAAAGGTTTCAAACCAAATTATTAATCAAGTAAAAGGAATAAATAGAGTTGTTTATGACATCAGTTCAAAACCACCGGCCACTATTGAGTGGGAGTAAACAATTACTCATACTTGTATTTGCGGCATTTACCATACAGTCTTGTAGTGTTTTTGAAGGCATTTTTGGCTCTAAGAGAACACCGCCACCACCGCCGCCGCCAATTGAAGAGGTTGACCCCATTGATCCTGAAGGTCAGACACCTACAAATACTGACCCTGAAATAGAACCAGAACCAAGAGATACCATCATTATTCCTGATCCGCCAGTGGTAAAAAAGGAGGAAGCAAACATTGCGATCATGTTACCGTTTCAACTCGATGCTATGGATGCAAGTAACTCCTTCCCTAGTGCAGCAAGGAATAGTCTTCATCTTTATAAAGGCATACAATACGCACTAGCAGAAGCCAACTTTTCAGACAAAAACGTGAACGTTTATGTGATTGATAATGCTGGTGATGATGCTACAACACAGTCATTGCTTCAGAAACACCCGTTTCCTGATGTCGATGTTGTAATTGGCCCGTTGTACACCAAGTCTTTGAAACTAGTTGGTGACTATGCCAAGCAAAATAAAATTACCTTCATTTCACCGCTTTCAAGTGCTGATGACTTAGGGACTGATAATGACTATCTTTTAAGCGCGAATGCCACTATTTCTACACGGTATGAAGCAATGTTTACATACATAAAAGATGAGTTCATCAACCCAAATGTTGGATTAATCTATCAGCCAGTACGTGCTGAAGAAACTGCGAGACGAGATATACTAAAAGCTGCAGCAGCATCTAAGGTTGAGTTAAAAGAACAGCAAAGTGACGGGAGAGACATGTTTTCGAGCGTAACCAATTTGCTACAAAAAGGACGTGAAAACATCATAATCACAGGCGTTGATGATAACGAGGAAGGCACTCTGTATTTAGACCGATTGTTGATGTTCCTTAATCAAATGGGAGAAGGGTATGACATTCAAGTGTTTGGTCTGCGAGAATGGAATGATGTGAAAGCCATTGCCCCAATGAAATACCCAAATGTTGATTTATATATACTAGATCGGTTTTTAGACCCAACAAATTCGCCACGTGCAGCCGCATTCAATCAGTTACAGTATAAAAACCAAAACCGACCGTTACACATTTATAGTCTTCAAGGTTACGATTTGATGAGTTACTTGCTTGCCTTGATTGATGAGCATGGTGAGGATTTTGAAACTCATATAACAAAGAGTGAATACCAAGGTCTGCAAACCAAGTATCAATTCGGGAAATGGAAGTCTGATGCCGGTTTTCAGTTTTACGATAACAAGAACATTCACATTTTACGCTACAAGAATGGCTCTTGGCAGCACATGAATTGAGGCTTTCTCGACGATTTTCGACCGATTAAAGTCGCTCTCTTACATGTATAGCCCTTTCAGGGTTTTTGGTGTTACAACTTTTACACGAACTCAAAAACTCATTACTCTTAACTTATCACTTCAAACTTCATTTATCGACGATTTTTCGACCGATTAAAGTCGCTCTCTTGAACATACAGCCTTTTCAGGGCTTTGGGCCTTTCAACTTTTACACGAACTCAAAAACACATCACTCTTAACTTATCACTTCAAACTTCATTTTTCGACGATTTTCGACCGATTAAAGTCGCTCTCTTGAACATGCCGCCTTTTCAAGGCTTTTGGGGTTACAACTTTTAAACGAACCCAAAAACTCATGACTTCAAACTTCCAAATAATAACTCTGATTAAAAAAATGTTTCTTTGTGTGTAATTGTTTGCAATGAATCAACAATATCCACCAAACCCTTGGAAAACCAAATCGAAAAAAGAAGTTTACAGAAACCCGTGGATTGTAGTTGAAGATCATGAAGCCATTAATCCCTCAGGAGGTGAGTCTCAGTATGGTGTAGTTAAATTTCAAAACCTGGCCGTGGGTGTGGTTGCACTCACCGAAGATGCACAAACCTATTTAGTTGGGCAGCATCGATATCCATTAGATAGTTACAGTTGGGAAATTCCTGAAGGCGGTTGCCCCATTGGTACTGACCCACTTAAGTCTGCAAAAAGGGAACTAGTAGAAGAAACAGGTATTACCGCAAAAATGTATGAACGCATTGCCACTCTCTTTCTCTCAAATTCTGTAACAGATGAGAAAGCAATTGTCTATTTGGCAACAGACCTTACTATGGGTGAGAGTGAGCCCGAGCCAACTGAAAATATCACGGTGAAAAAATTGCCTTTTAAGGAGGCATTTAACATGGTGATGGCTGGAGAGATTCAAGATGCAATCTCTGTCGCTGCTATCTTAAAAGTTAAGCTATTACTTGAAGAGAGGACACCATGAGTTCAAAACTTCTTCAATTCCGTCACCTTGAATGTCCACTCAGGAGTTACAAGAACCCCTGCTGTTGGTACATCATACCAAACATTGCCGCTCGTTGGGTTGTTGAGAATTTGTAGTTCTTGAGCAGGCATATAGCTTTGTGCTAGCATCATGACTTTTTCGCCAGTTGCGTTTTCAGCCAAGTTCAATACGATGATGGCGTGTCCGGGTGCTCCACCTCGAATAAAAACATCGCCTATTTCAATATCTGCGATTGCTTTTTTAGTCATTTCTTGAGATAAAGAAAGTGTACCGGCATACGCAAATACTGTCTCTAAGTATTTCCAATAGTTGCCTGCGTTTCTGTTACCTTGTTGCCAACGCACGGTGTTGCCATTTACACTTGGTCGTTGCCCACTTTTCCATGTCGCGTAATCGCAATAGAAACCATTTGTAAAATGAAACCCAATTTCATCTTCTCGGTCTTGTGATTGTAAATAATCTGCGCGCAAACGAATAATAGCATCGGCACATTGGTGTAAGTCTCGTTCGCCAATTGGCAAATCAACAACAGCTGCATAAACACCATTGCGCTGCTTAATACCGCCATTAAAATACCTAACTTGTGCGGAGGGTTTTTTCAAAGGTAGTGTCTGCAGAAAGTGTGCAAATGAATCTGCCGAGTGTTTTTGTGTAGTGTAAGGTTTTGGCGGTTGAAATCGATCTATTAAAAGCCTATCCTCGTTTATTGGGTTATTATTGGTGACGGATGCATCTTGGCCACTGCTTTGTTCACACTGAATGAAGAGTAAAGCAGATAGGGTGAAACATAAATATAATCTCATGCTAACAAGATGAGAAAGCAACTTGCATTCCATAACAGTTAGCTATAAATGTCGAGCAATCCTTCTGGTAATTGTAGTTGTAAGCGATTTTCTTCGGGAAACAGTTCAATGATAAAGTCTTCATGAAACGGAATCATAAGTTCTCCATGTCTCGACTCAATTTGAAGAACCAGTTGAGAGGGAAGTTCCATAACTTCTGTCACCGTGCCAATCATATGATCGTGCTCATCAAATACCTGAAGGCCTTCGAGCAGAGCTAACTGGTTTTGTTTAATTTTTGGTAGTTGCGATGAAATGGCATACACTTCGTTCCCAGAAAACCTTGCCCCTTCTTCTTTGGTGTTTACGCTTTCAAATTTCACAATTGGCGGCTGACTCTGTAAATCAATTTCTTCAATGAAAAAAGGGAGATAATCGTCTCCCTTTTTCATAATGAGAGCGGATAGCTCCCCAATCATATTTACATAATAAGAATCTAAACTGAGTTTTAGCTGACCTTGCAAACCATGGGGCTTACGTACTCTACCAATCTCAGTAAGCTCACTGAGCTTCATTATTCTTGTTCTTGCGCTTTTTCTAAAGTCTCTTCCTTTGCTTCAGTATCTGGAACTTGCTCCTCAACAGCTGCCATTGCTTCTGCTGCATCAGTTCCTTCTTCTACTTCTGTTGCTTCAGTGTCAGTTACTTCGGCATCAAGTTCACTTTGTGCTTCTTCGCTTGCGCCTTCAGCTACAACTGCATTTCGCTGTGCTGCTTTAGCTGCTGCTTTTTCAGCACCAGCTGCAAGAACTTCTTCTTTTTTCTGCAACACATCAGCTCTATGTTTGTCTCTTCGGCTGTCAATTTCTTGCGACTTATTGGCCATCCAATCTTCAAACTTAGCGTCGGCTTGTTCTTGTGTGAGCGCGCCTTTTGCAACACCACGTTGCAGGTGTTTTCTATAAAGAACGCCCTTAAAAGATAAAATTGCTTTTACAGTGTTTGTTGGCTGTGCACCTTTTTGTAACCACTCTAGAGCTCTGTCGCTATCAAGCGATATTGTAGCAGGAATAGTGTTGGGGTTGTATTGACCTAATTTGTCAATAAAGCGGCCATCTCTTGGCGCGCGTGCATCGGCAATTACAATAGAATAAACCGGTTTCTTTTTTCGACCTCCACGGGCCAATCTCATTTTAACAGACATGTACTCTTAAATTTAAATAAATTAAATAGATGTTAACCATTTCCGAATCAATCGAAAATGAGTTTGCAAATTTACACCAGTGTGTTGATATAATGCAAATCTTTTTTTAAAATAGAGAAGTAGATGAACGCTTTGATTTTGCTTGGTGGTATATTTGCACCTGGCAAGTCTTGCACGGGCAGCTCCTGTACAATCCCCCAGGGCCGGAAGGCAGCAAGGGTACAACGGTCGTAGCGCCGCGCTGCAAGTAACTTGCCTTTTTTTTATGTAGATATCTTCATTTGCCATCTTCCCGCAAATGCACTATTTTTGACAAAAATTCTAACCAAATGAAAAATCTATTTTTATTCTTAGTGCCAGCGGCATTATTATTTTCGTGTAATGTGGAAATGTCGGCTGACCAAATGCGAACTCAATCTGAGAAACAATGCATAAACAAACTTGCAAAAAAATATCTTGAAGCCGATGCGACTGACGCTGACAAAGAAAAATTTTGTGAATGTTATGCTGATTACATGGTAGGAGACGCTGAGGTGTTGACTATGAAAGAAATGATGAAAAAAGCAACAAACGCCGAAGACCTTGGCAATGCAATGGAAGCATGCAAAACATCAGTTAGCATGGATGTGCTTGATGAGGATGAAGTGAATGATGCGATTGAGGAAGGTACTGATGCTGAAATGGAAGACATGGAAAACATGGACGATATGGATGCTGATGATGTAGATATGTAGACTGAATGAAGTTTTTTATAGACACAGCTAACCTCGATCAAATTCGCGAGGCAAATGATTTAGGAATATTAGATGGAGTAACCACCAATCCTTCCTTAATGGCTAAAGAAGGCATTACGGGAAGAGATAACATTATGCAGCACTATGCTGATATTTGTGATATTGTAGATGGTGATGTGAGTGCTGAAGTTGTATCAACAGACTTTGAGGGTATGATGGAAGAAGGCCGTGAACTTGTAAAAATTCACGACAACATCATTGTGAAAGTGCCCATGATTAAAGAAGGTGTAAAAGCCATTAAGGCGATGAAAGATGAGGGCATTGAAACAAACTGTACCCTTGTTTTTTCTGCCGGTCAAGCCATTCTTGCCGCAAAAGCTGGTGCCAAATATGTTTCTCCATTTATGGGGAGAATCGACGATATAACTTGGGATGGAACAGATTTGATTCACCAAATTTGTCATATTTATGATATGAACGGATTCGAAACCGAGGTTCTTGCAGCCAGTATTAGAAGCCCGCTCCACATTGTGAAATGTGCAGAAATAGGTGCAGATGTGGTGACATGCCCATTGAGTTCAATACTCGGGTTGTTAAAGCATCCGCTCACCGATATTGGTCTGGAAAAATTCTTGGCCGATTATCGTAAAGGAAACCAATAATTTAAAAAAGGTCTGCGTTTCAGCAGACCTTTTTTTATTTCTCAATGCTAGTAGAAACCTTATCGGTAATGTACCACCGATCGCCTTCTTTAAGTAAGTTGAAATAATCTGCAAACAGACGATCTTCACGTTCAATCTCAACCTTTGCAGCCGCAGCCGTTCTAGTCACATCAATGCTAATGATTCTGCCCACTGCATCAATTGGCTCTTCTCTCAAGGTGAAGCCACTCAGGTACTGCTCTTTAGATCTCATTTCAATTTCACCATTGCGCACAAATTTTAAATGACAACTCGTATGCATTGCTTCGCCAACTAGTGTTGTGTCACCAATCATCCAACCATCAAAGTATTTGTTAATGGTTTCCTCAATGCCTGGCTCATCACCAAGTAGAGGTGTTGCTTCACCTTGTAATTTATCTTCTTCCTCAACGGTTGTACATTGCCAGCTCAATGCGATTAATAGTACAAAAAACATGTATTTCATAATGGTTTCTTTAATTTGAAGTTTGATTACTACCCTAATGACAAAAAATGGTTTGTATTGTTACTGTCTTCTAAAAATTGTAATAGCCTGAAAGACCGAAGAAGAGTCGATGTCTGCCATTGGTGTCTAAGAATTCATCGAACCTATATGTCACACCGCTCTCGAGTTTTAGACCCGAGGTAAACAGGTAGCCTACATTTGGTGAAACACGAATTTCTATATCACTATCATTCCCTTGCCTAGCTACTACAAACTCATTTGTGGCTTTAAGGTAAAATTCCTCAGGATCAACAACCAGACCGGCCAATGCAATTTCTGGCGCAATACGGTAGCGTGCTCTATATTCAGTGTCTTCATTAAAAGAAAAGGTTTGTTCCGTCCCAAACCGATGCGAAAGCCTGAGCGCATTATGGTTACGAACAATGGTGAAACGCTGTCGCAAGCGATGTATTCGTCCATCCTCTGTTTGTCGTAAAAGGTAACCCACTTGTATTTTATTATTCAAACCAACATCTCTTGAAAGGTCAGCAGAAACGTCACTGTGTAAATACTCGTAGCCCGAAACATTTCCATCAAATCCTTCTTTTTCTCGAAAAAGCTGACGGCTACTTAGTCCAACATTAAGTTTATACTCGCTGCTTAATTTATAGCCAAGGTTCAAGCTTGGTTCAGATAACAATTGTTTATCAGACTGGGTGAAGCCACTCATTACAAAGAACCAACAGAGTAATGTGAAAGCCGCTCTCATCAAAATTGAAGATTATCAATAGGGCCAAAAATGATTGTTGATTGTTTTAGGAACTGACCTTCGGCATCAAATAACAATTCATACAATTCAACGCCATCTTCGTTTCTGGCTTTTAAAACAATTTCATAGTATGGCTCGTTTGGTTGAAATGGGGTGGTAGAGATGAGTTGGGTATGAATTTGCGACGTGTTCCCCTGATATTGAAGCTGAATTTTTCGTATGGTCCATTTCAAGTACGACTCATCTAAAAACCCACTGATATTTTGCCAAATTTCATCGGGTATCACATCCATTTTTACATCCAATTCCGCATCAATCAAGTCTCCAGCTTCAGTAAACTCAATGCTTATAAAACCGACTGCACTGCATCCTTTAGCCTCAATTGTGGTTTCATCAATGCCTCTTTCTTTGTACCATTTAAACTTGCTTTCTAATTCGAACACATCAATTTGATTGCGTGCTTTTAGCGGCACTTCAGCTTCATCTAACTTGTATTCTCGCTCTACTTTTTGTTGGCCAAGTGTGTTACTTACCGAAACCAATAGAATAATGAAAACAGAGAGTATGTGCTTACCAAAAGTCATTGCTTATACTTACGCGGGGTTAAGAAAATCAAATTTTGCCAATTCTTCTTCGGTCAGGTAGCGCCAATGACCAACAGGCAAATTGTCAAGTTTTACATGCATCACTCTTACACGTTTTAAAGTCTGTACTCTATATCCAAACTTTTCACACATTCGCCTAATTTGTCGATTGAGGCCTTGAGTGAGTACAATTCTGAATAGTTGCGCTTTTAACTGCCATACTTTTGCTGGTTTCGTTTTTGTACCAAGAATGTGTACGCCTCGCTCAAGCGTAGTAAGAAATCGATTCGTTAATGCCTTGTCAACACCAACGATGTATTCTTTTTCATGCTCATTTTCTTCTCTCAAAATTTCATTCACAATGTCACCATCATTGGTCAGCAAAATCAATCCTGTTGAAGCCTTATCAAGTCTACCAATTGGAAATATGCGCTGTGGATAGCCAATATAGTCAATGATATTGTCTTTGTCTCGCTGATCTGTTGTGCAAGTAACGCCCGCGGGTTTATGAAACACCAAATAGACTTTTTTCACCTTGTTTTTGATACGCCTACCATCAACAACTACATCATCACCAACTTCGACTCGGTTTCCTTTCTTCGCCACCACGCCATTCAACATTACTCTGCCTTGCGCAATCAGCTTGTCAGCTTCTCTACGTGAGCACATACCGGTTTGACTGATGAATTTGTTAAGACTTGTTGACACGGATTAAGTTGAACTTTATTTCTGTGAATTTAATGTTCAATTGGTGGGATGACGAGATTGAATCAACTCCAATTGCAAAGAAACTAAAATATTTGTGAGGTAAAATGAAACTGTGCTCGTAGGTGGTTTTCCCTTATACCTTTACAGCATGGCAAAAGTACTCGCTCTCGATGTTGGCGGCAAACGAACAGGTGTAGCAATTACTGATGAACTACAGATTATTGCTGCAGGTTTAACTACGGTGGCCACAGAAAATCTGTTTTCTTACCTTACTCAACTATTGCAAGCTGAAGAGATTGAAGCCCTTGTAGTTGGCAAACCAAGCAATTTAGATGGCTCACCAACCGATGCAAACAGCATTGTAAACCAAGTATCAAAAAAACTGGCCGAAAAATTCCCTACTTTAAGCCTAGTTTTTATAGATGAACGGTTCACATCAAAACTAGCAAAACAATCTATTTTAGACTCTGGCGCAAACAAAAAAACACGTAGAGATAAAGCGCTTGTAGATAAAGTGAGCGCAACCATAATTTTGCAGACTTATTTAGAAATGTATAAAAGATGATATTACCTATTGTTGCTTATGGCGACATTGTTCTTAAACAACGTGCGCTCGAAATTGCCGAGTCTGATCAAGTTGCTGAACTTATTGAAGATATGTGGCAAACCATGTACAATGCCAACGGTGTTGGATTGGCTGCGCCTCAAATCAATAAATCACTTCGCTTATTTATTGTTGATACCTTACAGCTAGAGGAGAAGAAAGGCGATTTTAATGATGGGATCAAGCAGGCGTTCATCAATGCGAAAATAGAAGAGTATAAGGGTGATTTGGTGAAATACGAAGAAGGCTGTTTAAGCATGCCAGATATTAATGCCGATGTAGAACGTCAAGATGAGATCACAATTACCTATTTAGATGAAAACTTTGCCGCGCACACAAAAACATTCACTGGCTTTAACGCACGTGTAATTCAACATGAATTCGATCACATAGAAGGTGTTTTGTTTACCGATAGAGTAGCACCGTTGAAGAAAAAAATGTTGAAGAAAAAACTCGACAAAATTTCAAAAGGAAAGATAACAGCCAAGTACAAAATGAAATTTCCTTCTGCTTAATTTGAATCTATGCGTACAATTGTTCCCTTATTTTTTTTCTGTTTACTATCATTCACTGTGCAAGCGCAAGAAGTTCTTACGGCAGAAGAATTAAAGGAAGATTTTGATCAATTTAAGTCTGCACTGTTAAAAAGAAACAAGGGTTTGTATTTATTCGTGAGTGAACAAGAGTTTGAAACGCATTTAGATTCTTTAGAACAAACACTGCATGAAGAAAAAACGCAAATTGAATTTCTCAGAATTTTAAGCGAAGCAATTGTGCCGATTGGAGAGAGGCATTTATCTATTCAAGGGGTTCACAAAAAATCTGATTTATATAAGAAAATCAATAGTAAGGAAGATGATGCACAGCCTTTTTTACCGATTTACACCTACTTTGAAAACGATTCTACAGCTTTCATTTTAAGAAACGCACAGCGAGATTCAACCATTCAACTTCCTTCGAGATTATTGGCTATTAACGATAGGAAAATTGAAGAAATTAGAGACGAAATTTCTCAGTACATTACCCAAGATAACGGTGTTAACTCGTGGATGAATTGGGAGATTTCAAGAACACTGCCTTTAAAATATTTCTATCATATAGATACAACTTCAACCTTTAAACTTACTTGGCTTGATAGTCTTGGCACCACACAAGTTGATACCCTGAAAGGGTTGTCGAGAAAAGCGTACAGAGATTCAATCACCCAGCAAAGTAAACAGATTTTTGATGTAGAAGAATTTGAACCTAGTCTTCGTTTCGAACACTACGATTCTCTTAAAACAGGCTACTTAAAGATTGGCACCTTTAGTGAGAATAAGCAAAAGTTTGATGATGAAGTGGTGAAGCTGAAACGTACAGTGAAGACATTTTTTAATGAAGTTGATGAGCGTGAATACGAGAATGTGATAATAGACTTGCGGAACAATACAGGTGGTAGTGTTAATTTGTTGCTGTACTTATACTCTTTTATACAGCCCAACGAAGACAAGCAAGCCATTTTTTCGCAGATAAGAGATCGCCGATTATGGTTTGGCGAGGTGCTTCGTGAACGAAAATCTGATAAGCAACGAAATCCACATTTTGATGGACAGGTTTATGTATTAACCAACGGTGGTTCATACTCAGCCTCAGTCATGTTTTCTGTGATGGCAAAGCGATTTGTTGGTGCAAAAATTGTCGGAGAAACTGCAGGTGGAAGACCAAGCGGCACGTCGGCTGGTAGTTTTCACATTGAACGGTTAAAGCACTCCGACATTTTAGTGAGGATTCCAGAAACCGTCTTTACCTATACAGACGAGGTAGAATTCTCTCTATTGCCTGATATTTATGTAAAACCTAAACTCGAAGATTTTTTCATCTATGAGTCTGATCATCAACTCGCTGTATTATTGAAGCTTATTGACCAATGAACAGCTTTGAAGTCAAACAATTTGAGGAATTAAGCCTCAATGAACTCTATGAACTTTTAAAATTACGAATAGACGTGTTTGTGGTGGAACAAGCTTGCGCTTACCCAGAGCTCGACAATCAAGATCAACAGGCATGGCATGTAATGCGTAATGTTGGTGGCGAGTTAATTGGCTATGCCCGTATTTTATTTGAAAAAGGTGGTCTGCACATCGGGCGTATTGTGGTGTCACCAACGCATAGAAATCAAGGTTTAGGTAGAGAAATACTTAATTATTGTTTAGCGTATTGTGAAAGAGAACATGCGAATGAAGCGGTTCACCTTTCTGCGCAAGCCCAACTTGAGGAATATTATAAATCGTTCGGATTTAAGACGGTCTCAGAGCCCTACGACTGGGATGGAATCATTCATGTTGACATGATAAAATAGTCACTCTGCTCTGTCCGCCTCAAAGGTGAAACCTAATCGTTTTGCTGTAGTTTGCTGCGCCTGAAAATGATCAGACAGTCGCTGTTGAACCGTTATCTTTTTCACCTTGTCATATGGAGGCACCAATAAATCAAAGTCAATGGTATAAAGCATTGCCGACTCAGCAATGGCGCGTAAATAAACTTCATTTATCACCATGTTATCAAAGTCGTTATACAAAAAGCCGAGTTGTCTTTTACCTTCTACGTAAAAATGTTGGTCTTTGTTAATGAAAATTCTGGCAATCAAATATCCAATGTCTTTTAACCGGTTATACTTTAATGAATCAGCCAAAAAATTATGAATTTGAATCATATTCACATAGCCTCTGCTTGATTCACTTTTTACATAGTTGCTCTCAGCAATCATGTGCGTATCATCAAACCGAAACACATTTGTGTGCATACTAAAGACGAGAACATCGCCACCAAATTTAATTTCAGCTTCTAACTCATTGGTTTCCTTAAAATAGAGTTCAACATCATCATCTATTTCATCCATGTAATCTTCGAGCCTGTCCACAAGGTCTTTTAAGATTAATTTCAGTTGGCCAAAAAGTTCTCGCCCTTGGCGATAGATATTTTGTTTTAAACAAGCCTTTTCACGCAGAGCTTCTAAGATCTTTTCTTCAGTAGGGGAAAGCGCAGTGTTTACAGATTTCAAATTCTCATCCATACAATACAAAAGTAAGTGAAAATCAATATGCTCTTGCGAACAAAACTCTACCATTTGATGGCTTGCCTGTCCGTATGCATTCACCTTGTTCTTTTGGTTGGTTAAGAGGAATGCAGCGAATGGTAGCTTTCGTTTCTTCCTTTATCAAGTCTTCGGTTTCTGCCGTGCCGTCCCAGTGTGCAAGCACAAAGCCACCTTTCGTATCTAAAAGGTCAACAAACTGTTCCCAAGTGTCGGCTTCAGTTATGTGACTTTGCTGAAAGCTCTTTGCCGTGGTAAACATGTTTTGTTGAATTTCTTCAAGTAAGCTCTGAATTGATTCTGCAAAGCCATCGAGAGATATAAACTGTTTTTCTTTGGTGTCTCTTCGCGCCACTTCAGCCTGATTGTTTTCAAGATCACGAGGGCCAACGGCTACCCGAATTGGAATGCCTTTCAGCTCATTTTCTGCATATTTAAACCCAGGTCGTTTTGTTTCATCAGAATCCATAGCTGTGCGAATACCTAATGCTCTCAGTTCGGTTTCTATCTCTTTCGCTTTAGTAATCATTGCGGTATTATGATCGGGGTCGTTCTTTCGCAAAAAGGGTAGTAACATAACTTGAATAGGCGCAACACGTGGAGGCATCATCAGCCCTTCATCATCGCTATGAGCCATAATGAGCGCACCAACAAGTCTAGTGCTTACGCCCCAACTCGTAGCCCAAACTAAGTGTTCTTGGTTGTCTTTATCAGTGAATTTCACATCAAAAGCTTTCGCGAAATTTTGTCCTAAAAAGTGAGAGGTTCCAGCTTGTAATGCTTTGCCATCTTGCATCAACGCTTCTATGCAATAGGTTTCTAATGCGCCGGCAAAGCGCTCACTTGCAGATTTCACGCCCCGAATTACCGGAATTGCGAGAAACTCTTCAGCGAATGTGGCGTAAACATCGAGCATTTGTTCTGCTTCTTCAATAGCTTCTTGTTCGGTAGCATGCGCTGTATGCCCTTCTTGCCAAAGAAATTCTGCCGTGCGTAAAAACAAGCGTGTTCTCATTTCCCAACGCACCACATTAGCCCATTGGTTAATGAGAAGAGGCAAGTCTCTATAACTCTGTATCCAATTTTTGTATGTGTTCCAGATAATGGTTTCAGAAGTCGGTCTCACAATAAGTTCTTCCTCGAGTTTTGCCTCCGGATCAACAACTACACCGCTTCCATCGTCGGCATTTTTTAACCGATAATGAGTAACCACGGCACATTCTTTGGCAAAGCCTTCAACATGCGCGGCCTCTCGGCTTAAAAAACTCTTAGGGATGAATAGAGGGAAATATGCGTTCACATGGCCTGTTTCTTTAAACATGCGATCTAGTTCTGCTTTCATGTTTTCCCATAACGCAAAGCCATAAGGTTTTATCACCATGCAACCACGAACTTCGCTATGCTCGGCAAGCTCTCCTTTCTTTACTAAGTCATTGTACCATTGGCTATAATCTTCACTGCGACTAGTGATTCCTTTACTCATCGGTTTTTATTGAGGTGCAAAGGTAATCGGCATGCAAAACAAAGTGGAAAAGATTATATAAAATGCAATATCGCAATATTACGATGTATATTTGTTGCATGGGTGCCACAAAATCAATGTTATTTACCGATGAGCAAAACCTACTTGCAAATTTTGCAAAGGCACTAGCACATCCCGCAAGGATTGCCATTTTGCAACATTTATTAAAATCGCAATCTTGTATTTGTTCAGATTTGGTAGATGTATTGCCACTTTCTCAAGCTACAATTTCTCAACACTTAAAAGAAATGAAACGTGTTGGGATTATTCAAGGCCAAATAGAAGGCAAGTCTGTGTGCTATTGCGTGAATGCGAACAAACTCAAACATTTCATCGATTGGCTCACCCAATCTAATCAAACATTTTTTAATCACTTAAATTGCTGCTAAATGAAACTTACAGATGTAATACAAGCATTACCAACTATGGAAACCCTACAGTTTACTTTACCAAATGGAACAACTGTACCCTCACATTTTCATGTCACTGAAATAGGAGAGAGCAAGCGAAGGTTTATTGACTGTGGTGGTACCATTCGCCATGACAACAAAATCATCTTTCAACTGTGGACTGCAACTGATTTTGACCACAGATTACAGACAGATGCGCTATCAAAAATCATCGAGATTTCACAACAAAAATTATCACTTCCTGATGCAGAGGTGGTGATTGAATACCAAGGCAATGATACCATTGAGAGTTATGCGCTTGATTTTAATGGCAGAGAGTTTTTGTTAATTCCACTTCATACCGATTGTTTGGCCAAAGATTCTTGTGGCACACCGCTATTATCAATTCAAGCAACAGATAAAGTCGCATCAAGTGAATGTTGCGGTGTAGATTCGGGTTGCTGTTGATGACAATTTACATGGCATTAGATTGCAACTGAATTCTTACCGGAAAACGAGCACATATATCAATGGGTTTACCATTCAACTTCGGTGGGGTGGTGAATTTCATTTGTTTTAGTGTTCGTACAATTTCTTTGTCAACCCATGGGCTTTGTTCTTTGGCAATGCGAATGTCTTTTATTTCTCCTTGTTTGGTTACCTTAAATAACACATCAACTTCTATCATAAGACCGCCTTTCAAAGTTTGCGTTTTAAAGCTTTTTGGTGGGTTGAAATATCTGCGAAATGCAGTTCTAAACTTTTTCTCATCGCCTTTAATGACTACGGTAGGCTTTTCGTAATTGATGCTCTGAATATCGAACAACAGTAAGGCAATTGGGTCTTTCCCTGAAATTCTATCACAAAGGCTGTTCGCATATTGAACTTCAAAATCGTAATCTCTATATTCAATCCCGTCTTTTGTGAGTCTTTGCCAAACGCCCACAGGTTCGTCAGAGCGAAAACTCTTTTTTAAGTAGAGTCTTTCTTTCTTCAAGTTTTGCTGTAATTCTGTAGTCGTTCCATTGTCTTCAATAAGAATTCGCATGTAATCACTCTTACGATTGGCATAATTCCAAAATCGGGCATCGGTGTAGTATAGTGTGTCAGTCTTGGGTACAGATTGAGAACATGCTGGAAATGCAAAGCAAACCAACATGAAAACGAGTGGGGGGAATTTCATTGTCGTGTTTTTTTGGAATAAAAAAAGCGTAAACTAAAAAGTCTACGCTTAAATAACTTAAAAAAACAAAATTTATTATTTCTCCAACATCATTTCGTTTCTATATTCTGCGTTAAGCAACTCATTTCTTCTGCGCACAGAAGGTTTAACGAAATGCTGACGCTTTCTTAATTGTTTTACGATGCCTGTTTGATCGTACTTACGTTTGTATTTCTTTAGTGCCTTATCTAATGAATCGGCATCTTTTACTTCAATAATTAACATGTATACCTCCTTTTAAAAACGGGTTGCAAATATAGTTCCAATCCTTTAATATTAGTCTCTCGACATAAAAATTCTCAAAACATACCAAAAAAGAAGCATGAGAGAAGAGAATAGGCCTACTGCAGCAGCAACATACTGTGAGGTATGATATTTAAAACGCAGCTGCGAGGTTTGATATAAAATAGAACCACCGGCTAGTAAAACCATGCCGACAGAAAACCACAACCCTAGGTTAAATCCAAATATGACACCAGCGATAATTAAACCAATGGCAACAAATCCTCCAATGATTAAGGCTGAGCGTAGGAAAGAAAAATCTCGCTTACCTGTCATGGCAACGGCTGTTAAACCACCAAATAATGCCAAAGAAACAACACCAGCTTGGGTAATTATTCCTGGTGAAGAATAGTTAGCGGCAATGAAAAGCATGGGTACAAATAACAAGGCATAGGCAAACACATATAATCCTAACCCGAGATATTGTTGTGATCGATCTAATTTCATGGCCATTTTATCACCCATCATAGTAATGAGATAAAAAACGCCAAGTAATAAAAGCCAACCATAGCCTTTAATGCTAAGCATAAAGTTTACTAATGGTTCTATTTGTAATAACACACTTTCTAACCCTATAAAGGCCAACACCGCACCTGCCACATGCATATATGTTTTCTGATAGAATGCGCCACGCTCAACTTCTGATGCCTGCGTGAAAATATCTTGTGTATAATTCATAAAAATTGTTTTTTTTACGGTTGTTGCAAAGGTAGAAAAGAATACCCTTTATCTGAAAGTGTGTGCAAAACTTGGTCCAAAGCGGGTAAACATCTTTCCGCAGCTTTTTTACTGTCATGAAACACAATGACGCTTCCCGATTTCACAGTTTGTAAAACCTTGTTGGCACAGTCAGTTGCTGTTAATGTAGAATCAAAATCCCAGCTTAGCGCACTCCACATCACTATGTTATAGTCTTGCTTCAATGCAAGGTATTGGCTTCTTTTTAATTGGCCGAAGGGCGGTCGAAATAGTTTGCTATGTACAACTTGAGCACAGAGCTCTACATCATGTTTATAAATCTCGTTACCATGCTTTTTGCCATTGATGTGATGATGGGTGTGATTACCAACAGCGTGCCCACTTTTTACTATTCGTTTGTACAAGTCAGGGTTCTTAGCAACATTATTTCCGATGCAGAAAAACGTAGCTTTTGCTTCGTATTCCTCCAGTTTATTCAATACTAAGTTCGTTACCCCAGGCACTGGCCCATCATCAAATGTAAGATAAAGCTCTTTTTTGTCGGTATTCACTTGCCACAATGCCTCAGGATAGACTTGCCGTAGCGCTCGTGGCGTCGAAGCCATCTTTAGTTTAGAATAAATGTATGAAATCATGAATTTGCCTTTCTCATTGATGGTGTTGATTCAACCTTGTCCTTCACCCAAAACAGTTATAATGATATACACAATATTATTTGTTGGTATGCAATTCGGCCTTACTGCCTCTGTACATTTTATACTGCTGCAGTTTACATTCTAATGGCCCATTAAATAATTTGATCTTTTTACTTGGTCTGAGCCCAATAAATTTCATCGCGTCAACATTTGCCGAAATAATCCAAGCTTCGGCGCCAGAGTAACCAAATTTCAGCGTATCACCAATCTTCTTGTAAAATGCAATTACGTCATTTTCTTCTAATCGTTTGTTATATGGCGGATTAAAAACCATATGCGGCGGCTCGTTCTTATTCCACTCGCTTGTAAAAAAGTCTTTTTTGCTCACCCGAATAGAATCTTCCAAAAATGCGTTGGTAATATTTTCTCGTGCGATTTCCAAATTAACTTGTTTTGTATCGCTTCCAATGATGTCAATTTGTGTGTCAGTTACTTTTTCGCTTTCCTCTTTAAACACTTGCTGCCAAAGGGCTGGCGTGTAGTTTATCCAATTTTGAAAGCCAAACCTCCTCTTCATGCCTGGTGGTATGTTATGAGCAATCATTGCCGCCTCAATCAAAAACGTTCCAGACCCACACATGGGGTCATAAAATGTTGTTTGCCCATGCCATCCGCTCAGTGCAATAATTCCAGCGGCCAACACTTCATTGATTGGGGCAAAACCAGTATTTGTTCTATAACCTCTTTTAAAAAGTGCTTCCCCAGAACTGTCAAGGCTTATCGAACACTTATTTCCGTTAATGTACACTTGTATCTTCACATCAGGGTCTACCGTGTCAACATTTGGCCGTTTGCCCATGCTCTCAGTAAAGTAATCGGCAATGGCATCTTTTGCTCGTAGTCCAATAAACTGTGAATGTTGAAACACTTTCGATTTTGGGATGTTGGTTTTAATCATAAAGGTTTTCTCGGGAGAAAGCACTTCGTTCCATGGCAATTTTTTCACTTGCTTGTAGAAATCATCCTCATTACGTGTCCAAAAGTTTGCCCATTCCATTAAAATATTAAGAGAAAGTCTTGAGCGTAAATTCACTCGATAAAGGGTTTTTTTATCTCCAGAAAAAGTAACTGCTCTGTTCAGCACCTTCACATCACTGCAATTCAGGGAATTCAATTCATCAGCTAAAATGTTTTCAAATCCAAATAAAGTTTTGGCTACGTATAAATTTTTTTTGTGCATTTCCAAAATGTTAACTATCTTGCAACATTATTTTTTACAACTTTCATAATATGAAAATTAAATTTCTACAATCATTTATTTTATGTACTATTTTCACACTAACTCACTGGCAAGCGCAAGCTCAAATTGATCAGTTTGAGGTTAGCGTAAGTCACCAATCAGAAAATGTAACTGTTTGCGAAGACCAAACTACATCTACTTTTCGGATTGAAGCGAATCAAACTGGCATTACTGATGTTGTGTTCACCGTAAATCTACCTGAAGGGTTGAGTATGGTTGAGCTTTCATCTACGATAGTATCTGAGAACCCGGCTGGTTATGTTCTTGATGCTGATGAAAGCGATCCTGAAAACCCGGTTTTTACAATTACTTCCCCAAATGCTGATGAACTATGGCTTGATGGAGAATTCATTGAGTTTTCACTTCTACGTGAAGCAGCCTGCGATGCAATTGCTGCCGATATTGGTGGCACAACCTTCAAAGATGAATATACTATTGATTTTACGCTTGGTGGAACGCCAAGCAGTTACACTGACGATACCACTAATGGTTCTTACAATGTTCTGTATCCTGCCTTGTCAATTTTAAACGTGAATAATGTTAGCGGTGCCGCCGTTGGCGATATTATTACTGAAGATCTTCGTGTGTTTCAAGGTGGTTCGGGCTGTACGTCAACTTATACACATTTTGTTGTTTTAGGAGATGAAATTGGCAATTATGAATTGTCTTATGAAGGAAATTCGCTTCTTCCCACAACTGTAAGCGCAGATACTCTTTTTTATGAGATTGATTTTACTACAGCACCTTTTGACACTGTTGGTAATGGCGATGGCTGTTTCGATAATAATGAGTTTATTGATCTTGACGAATCTTTCCAAATTTTAGGCTGTGATAATCTGCTAATCAAACACCATGCGCAATTTGGCTGTAATGATGAATTCTGTACAGACGCGGGCGCCACGCCGGCAATAAGAAATATTGCAATTGTTTCAGGTATTCCTGTAATAACGCTTACTAATGTAACCAATACAAGGGCTGAACTCTGTGAAGTTGTTACTATGACAGTACTGATTAGTAACACCCGTACAAGACCTTCAGACTTCGCTCGAGACTTAGATGTCATCTTCGGTCTTGGCGCAAATAGCACCGCTATCTCAAGCCCTGACGCACAAACACTGTGGGGCAGTGACTATCGAGGAACAAGGTTTTGGGAAAACTTCATGGTTGATGGTGAACCAGTTTCAATTATGGAACTTGACAACCCCACTTTCCCTACAAGGGGAGATGCTTCCTATCTTGATTTTTCAACCCTAGCTGATGATCCAGGGGGTCCAGGCGTTGGACTTGATGATGCTGATGGAGACGGCTTTTTCGATGATTTACCAGCCGGCCAAAGTATTACTGTAACCTTCGATTATAGAATTGAGCCAAGAGATGGTATTTGTGGAGTAGGTACAGCAAACTTTTTACAATGGGAACATCTTTATTTCGATGTGAGCTTTGACAATCAGTGTGGCGAGCCAAGACCACCGAGGAGAGTAGATCTTGGTTATAGTAATATTATTAGAGACCGCTTTGAAGCAACAAGAACAAGTGGTCCTTCTGACATTGTAGATCAACAAATTTTTGATGTTTGTATTCGTCCTGTATTTGGGTTTGAAGGCACACGGCAGGATTGTAATGGTGAAAATGCACAAACCAGTTCTAGTGCAACCTGGCTCACAAAACTGCAATTGCCACCAGGAATTAGCTATGTAGGCACAGATCCCGGCTATACACAAGTTGGAGATGAAGTTATTTTTGAAACCGAGATGTTCGATAGAAATGAATGGGAGGAACATTGCTTTACGGTGCAGTTAGATTGTGCTGCGTGGGATGGTAGCAGACCCATTTCATTTCCATTTGAAACCACATATCAATGTAAGGATGACGCTGGTGATGTTTGTTTTGAGTTGGATGTACATTGCCAATCAATTGATATATTTCCACATTGTCCCGGACCATGTACCGGACCGGCCACGCAAACATTTACAGCCGAGCGTCAAACGGAAGGATGGACTGATGATACTCGTACCACGCAAGTTTCAGACATTGTTTCAGGAGTAAATCATTTTCTTCCATTTGATACAATCAAAGTCACAAGCGACATGCTTCTTTCAGACACCACGATAGTTGATCTATTATTCAGATTGAGTAATGCTCCTCAAAATGAAGGTTCTGATGGATCATTATTAGAATTCATTGAAGCAGACTTTACAGTTACACCTAGTGGTGGTAGCCCAGGTACACCCATGACTCTTGCCGCACCAACAATAAGTACTGGTAAGTGGGGTAATGAACTCACCTTTGATTTGGCGGCTGGCGGACCTTATAATGCTGGTGACTATGCTGTTGTTTGCGCCTATTTCGTCGTGTCAGAAGATTTTGCTGACAACAATTATTATGAGATTGAAACTTTTAGAGGTGAGTTTTACACCTTCGATGAAAATGATGGATCTGAGGTGATTTGTGATAGTTGGGGTCAACGTGCTTATTATGAGGATATAAGAATAACTCACAGTACAGTCTCTGATACATTTAGTGGTTGTGAATCAGGAGAGTTAGACAGTTTCGTTCAATTTGATGGTTCTATAGAAGACCCGTACCCAGATGAATACAGACCGTTTTATAAGTTCAACAGGCTTGCAATCTATATTGACCCAACACTCACATGGTTAGGAACGTTTAGTTGGACCGATACCAAAAATACGGAAGCTGATATTTTAGCCGAACAAATTGGTGATAGCATCATTTTCACGCCAGGACCAACCTATAGTGAAGTAGATCATGACTTAAATCGATTCGTTCAGCGGGTAAAAGCAGATGTTGTGGGAACATGCGAAACCAATTTGAACACGCCTGTGCCTGCTGATGTGTACTTGACCAAATATTGGTATCATCCCGATGCTTCGGTGCATGAAACCAGAAACATTAAAGCCACAGAGAGAAATGTTCGTTATCAAAAACCAACATTCTTATTACAAGGTGTGCCAGCTAGTATTCAAGGTAACACCGCCGAAGCGTTTTGGGATGTAGAGCTCTGTAATACAACAACAGCTTTAGATGTTCCATTTAATTACTTGCTCATAGAGGATAACCCAAACATTCAGGTCACGCAAATTGTAGAAGTTGATGGCGGTACAGAAACGCCTTTAACAACAAGCATGGTGGGTGATATGACTTATGTAGAAGCAGAAGAACTTAACCGAACTGATTGTAAGGTGGTTCGTATCTACTTTACTTACAGCGATTGTGGGCCACAAACTCTCAACGTGAAAAGTGGTTGGAATTGCGCGGCTTACCCAGATGATATCGACTTGCCTGCTCAGTGTTTTGAAGAAACAGTTTTGACTGTTACTCCTCAGAATGCCTTGGTGCAGTTAAATATTACCGAGCAACCATCTGCAGTTACACTTTGCGAAGATTTCTCAATCACAGCGAATATCAATAGTGGGCAAACTGCAGATTTGGTCGATCCGTTATTGGCACTTGATCTACCCACCGACTTCACACCAAGTATGGTGGAAGTAGAATATTTTGCCGGCTCAGGTAATTGGGAAACAATTTCTACTACGGTGGTCAATGATTCGCTCTACATGGATCTTACGCAACATTCTAATGTAATGAACAACAGCATAAATGGTGTTGCCACTGCCGATCCTGCTGAAGCTGGAGCAGACCGTTCAATGAACATTAGAGTGACTGGGCAAGTAGGTTGTGAGTTTAGGAGCGGTTCTAGATTCGCATTCAATGTGTTTGGAGACAAACCTTGTGGCGACCCCGCCACAGGAGACGGTGTAAGAAGAACCACCAATAGAATTTTTATTAGTGGAGCTGAAGAAACCTATACGGCGGCTTCAAGCATGACTGCTGGAGACCTTACATGTTTTGACGAAACAGCTGTTACCATGAATTTACTTATTGACAATGGAACAATTGGCGATAATGATTTCGTTCTGGTTCAGTTGCCAGCTGGCGTAACGTATGAGTCTTGTACTGGTTGCCCTGGAACACCATCACAGAGTGGTCAAGAAATTAAGATTCCTTTGACACCTGGCTCAACTGGCGAGATTACATTCGATTTGAATGTGTCTAGAGATGATGCAACTTGTGGTGAGCTAGAAATTACTTACGATGTGCTTGCTGAGTTCTCTAATCTTACTTGTGGTAATGATCCCTGTGATGTAATTCAACGAGAAGTAGATACAGGCTCTGCACCATTACCAGTTGATCTGCCAGATTTTGCTTTTGTGAATCCAAGAATATTCACCAATGCACCTGGTTATGTTGTTCGCGTTGACGTAACGAATAATGGTAGCCCGATTCCAGCAGGTGAAAGTGCATTCATTGATGTGTATTGTGCTGATGGCGTGGGTGATGCGGCGGCAGTTGTTACAACAATTGAAGTGCCCGGACCTTGGGCAATGGGTGAAACCAAGGAAATCAATGAGAATATCGGCGAAAACCCTGGTTGTGATGATGCACTTGGTTTTGTGTTCGCAATGAACGAGGACACAGAAAATCAAAACTCGCAATGCTTATGTACAGAGCTTTCCGCTTTAATCACAGATTTGATTTTACCTGTAAAACTGACTTCATTTGATGCTGAAACGGATGGTTGTGCCTCAGAGTTGGCATGGTCAACTGCCTCAGAAATAAACTCCTTGCAGTTTGAGATTGAAAGAAGTACTGATGGAATTTCATTTGAAACTGTTGGTATTGTGCCCGCGTCAGGAAATACGAATACGCCTAGAGATTATACATATTCAGATGTCACTGATGGTGGTGCGTTCTACTACAGATTGAAAATGGTTGATAGCGATTTCACTTTTGAGTATTCACCAATTGAGTTTGTGTTCTCTGCGTGTAATACAAGAGCGATTACAGTTTACCCGAATCCAGTGGTTGATTTGTTAACTGTTGAAGTTCCAAATGTGAATGTGAGTTCAATACAAGTGTTCTCTGGCATTGGTGAAGTACACAATTTGCTTATCACTAAGCCTGGAGAATTCACACACCAAATTGATGTGAATCAACTTTCAAGTGGTCTTTACGTTCTCCGCATTGAAAGTGAGACCGACGAAATCTTATTTGCAAAGTTTGTAAAGAGATAAGTTGTAATACAATAGTTTATCAAGGGTGTCCGATTAAGGGCACCCTTTTTTGTATTCAGAATACCTGATTTGTCAAATTTCTCTGTTGTAATTCTAGGCTGTAAAACTTACGTTTACTCTTACAATTATTCGATTAGTCTTGTCATACATTTGTCATTGATTCGCTACTGAATTGACAAGAGAAATTTTATATAAACCCTCGCAAACGACTGAAGAGCTCCAGCAGTTGTATAGGCAATTGCTTACGCCACGTTTAATTGAAGAACGAATGCTTATCGGCTTACGCCAAGGTAAAATCTCAAAATGGTTTTCTGCTTGGGGTCAGGAAGCTATATCTGTTGGTGCTACGCTAGCATTAACCCCAGAAGAATACATCTGCACAATGCACCGAAACTTAGGTGTGTTTACCGCTAGAGAAATGCCTCTGGTGCGCTTGTTTGCCCAGTGGCAAGGTAAGGTTGAAGGGTTTACGAATGGCCGTGACCGATCTTTTCACTTTGGTACTCATGAATACAACATTGTCGGTATGATTTCTCATCTTGGTGCACAAATGGGTGTTGCTGATGGCATTGCGCTTGGCCAAAAATTACGCGCAAGCAACCGAGCTACACTCGTTTTCACGGGTGATGGGGGAACAAGCGAAGGTGATTTTCATGAAGCTTTGAACCTCGCCGCAGTTTGGGACTTGCCATTAATCATCATAGTAGAAAACAATTGTTGGGGTTTATCTACACCATCTTCAGAACAATTCCGATGTGAATCTTTTGCAGACAAAGGCATTGGTTATGGTATTGAAGCCTGCTCAATTAACGGAAACAATGTTATTGAAGTGTTTGATACTGTGACGCATTATGCTGAGGAAATTCGAAGAAATCCTAGGCCTATACTCATAGAATGTAGAACATTTAGAATGCGTGGCCATGAAGAAGCCAGTGGCACAAAATATTATCCTGATGGACTTCAAGAAGAATGGGAAGGGTATGATCCCGTCGTAAATTTTGAGAACTACTTAATTGAGCAATTTGTTTATTCGCAGGAAGAAGTAAATAGCATCCGTTCAGAAATTGGTGAAACAATTGACCAAGTATGGGATGAAGCAAACAGATTGCCAGCTGTAATACCAAACAAAACAAAAGAACTGTCTGACATTCGAAAGACAGTTCAAATACCTGTCTCTGTACCAAGTAGCAAACATGTTGACGAAATGCGATTTATTGATGCAATTCACAACGCGCTTGAACAAGCACTTGAACGTCATGAAAACTTGATTTACATGGGGCAAGATATTGCAGAGTACGGCGGTGTGTTTAAAGCCACAGCCGATTTTGTCTTTTCCTACGGTAAAGATAGAATTCGCAATACGCCAATTACTGAAGCTGCTGTTCTTGGTTCTGCCCTAGGCTTATCTATTACAGGCTTTAAAGCAATGGTTGAAATGCAGTTTAGTGACTTTGTTACCGAAGGCTTCAACCAAATCGTGAACAACATCGCAAAGTCGCACTATCGTTGGGGTCAACATGCAGATGTGGTGATTCGTATGCCAACGGGTGGAGGCGTGGCCGCCGGTCCATTTCATTCACAGTCTATAGAATCATGGTTTACACATGTGCCCGGGCTCACTGTAATTTACCCGGCATTTCCAATGGATGCAAAAGGGCTTCTGTTAGCCGCATTTGAAAACCCAAATCCAGTGTTGTTTTTTGAGCATAAATTTCTATACCGAACCGTACGCCAACAAGTGCCAACAAACTATTTTACACAGCCAATTGGCAAGGCAAACCTTGTAAGAACCGGAAATGAGGCTACAATCATCACCTTTGGCTGGGGCGTACACAAAGCAATTGAGGTTGCTGAATTGAATAGAGTTTCCGTAGATATTATTGATCTAAGAACGCTTGCTCCACTCGATACAGAGGCAATTTACAATTCTGTGAAGAAAACAGGTAAAGCATTAATCTTGCATGAGCACACCCTAACCGGTGGATTTGGGGCAGAACTCAGTGCATTAATTGCCGAGCATTGTTTTGAATATTTAGATGCGCCTGTGGTAAGAGTTGGTAGCCTAGACACACCGGTGCCATTTGATGCAGAACTCGAAAAGCAGTTTCTGCCTTGGGACAGATTTTTTTTCAAGTTGATGGAATTGATTGATTATTAATAGTACGAACTTGAATAAGATTACATTTGAAAACAGATAGCCATATCTATGAACTATAAAGACTACAAACAACCCGATTATTATTTACTCGATGAATTGCTTACTGATGAGCAAAAGCTAGTGCGCGATAGTGTACGATCTTGGGTGAACGAAGAAATTATGCCAGTTATTGATGAGTATGCTCAAGAACATAAGCCTCTAGATGTAATGAAGCAGCTCGGTGAAATTGGCGCCTTGGGTCCTTATATTCCAACAGAATATGGTGGCGCCGGCCTAGATCAAATTAGCTATGGGCTCATTATGCAAGAATTGGAGCGTGGCGATAGCGCCATAAGATCAGCAGCGAGTGTGCAGAGTTCTTTGGTAATGTACCCAATTTTTACTTTCGGCTCTGAAGAACAGAAAAGAAAATTTCTACCAAAACTAGCAACTGGTGAGTTTGTGGGTTGTTTTGGACTTACTGAACCCAACCATGGCAGTAACCCAAAAGGCATGGAAACAAGATTTACTGATGAGGGTGATCACTACTTGTTGAACGGTGCAAAAATGTGGATTACAAATTCACCAATTTCTGATATTGCAATTGTTTGGGCTAAGAATGAGGAAGGGAAGATTGAAGGGCTCATTGTGGAACGAGATATGGATGGTTTCTCTACCCCAGAAACGCATAACAAATGGAGCTTACGTGCCAGCCCAACTGGAGAAATTGTGTTGGAAGATGTGAAAGTGCCCAAAGAAAATAAGCTGCCGAATGTATCTGGATTAAAAGGCCCACTGAGTTGCTTAAATAGTGCACGCTATGGCATTAGCTGGGGCGTGCTTGGCGCTGCGATGGATTGTTATGACACCGCACTTCGTTACAGTCTTGAAAGAGAACAATTTGGTAAGCCAATTGGTAGTTTTCAACTGCAACAAAAAAAACTTGCCGAGTTCATCACCGAAATTACGAAGGCTCAACTATTGGCTTGGCGCTTAGGCACACTCAAAAATGAGGATAGAGCTACGCCCGCTCAAATTAGTATGGCGAAACGAAATAATGTGAATATTGCTTTACAAATAGCGCGTGAAAGTAGGCAGATACTCGGAGGTATGGGTATAATGGGCGAATTTTCAATGATGCGCCATATGGCAAACTTAGAGAGTGTGATTACTTATGAGGGAACGCATGATGTTCATCTCTTAATTACGGGTTATGATGTAACAGGTTTAAGTGCATTCGAATAAACGAAACCATGCCCACAGTAGAAATCATTTTACCTAAACTTGGTGAGTCAGTTGCGGAGGCTGTCATTACACGCTGGCTGAAAAAGCCTGGTGACCAAGTAACGAAAGATGAAACAATTTGTGAGGTTGGCACTGACAAGGTAGAAACAGAATTGCCATCTGAATACGAAGGTGTGCTTGAAGAAATCATGTTTGCAGAAGATAGCACTGTTGCGGTTGGCAGCGTAATTGCCACCATGCGAGTTAACGAAGCCCAAGCCTTACGCGTTAGGGATAGCAGTGAAAAGCCCACAGCGACGCAGGAGCGAGGACTTGCAACGGATAGCCCGACCTCCGCACCATTTGAAAACATACAACCTAAAGTTTCGAAGCAAGCGGAGGTAACGCCCAAAACAAATTCTGAATTGGGATTTTTAACACCCGTTGTACGGAAAATAATTGCGGAGCACGAGATAGAAATATCTGAATTGCAAAGACTACGTGGTTCTGGCAATAATGGCCGCATCACAAAAAAAGATATTGAAGATTACTTGGCTGAAAAAGCGGCTCCCACAATTGTAAAAAGCCAAAAGTTACACTTGCCGATTGAAGCCGAAGACAAGGTAGAAACATTGAGCAGAAGGCGAAAGTTGCTCGCAGACCATTTGCAGAAAGCAAGCCAAATAATACCTCACGTAACAACATTTGCAGAGGTAGATGTAAGCGAGATGGTAACTCATCGCGATGGATTGAAACATGATTTTGCTGTTCAACACAGCCAAAAATTAACTTATACGCACTACTTGCAATTTGCGGTTGTGCAGAGTATAAAAGAATTTCCACAAATTAATAGTTGGTTAAACGACGATGAGTGGGTGATGAAAAAAGCGGTTAACTTGGGTTTTGCCACTGCGCTACCCAGCGGCAATTTGATTGTGCCAAACGTGAAAAAAGTGAACGAGTTGAATTTTGTGGCGTTAGTGAATGCCGTGAATGAGAAAGCAGAGCAAGCAAGAACGAATAAGCTACAGCCGAACGATATTGAACACACAACATTTACTGTGAGCAACACCGGAATGTTTGGGAGTACCATGGGTACGCCAATAGTGAGCTTACCACAGGTGGCTGTTTTGGCTTTTGGGCAAATTGCTCGTAAACCAGTGGTGAAAAAAGTTGGTGACGAGGAAAAAGTTGTGCCCGCTAGTGTAATGATGCTCTCCTTATCTTACGACCACCGAGTAATTGATGGCGCTTTGGCCTCAAGATTTTTGGTGCACGTTTCGGAAATGTTACAGACCGTTAGTTCTTGGGCCGAGGTATAAGTGAGGCTTCGCGCATGGCGTAAATGGCAAAACTACCAAGCCAGTGACTGCCCTCATAACTGTCGCCGAGTAAATTAGGATAAGAATACTCCATGTGTAAATTACCCACTTGTACTAGGTGTGCATATTCTTCATATTGAGTTGCTAGGCCGTAAAACACCCAGGCACGACTAAAATTGAGACCATCGAGATGAACCAACTTGCCATCTGTTCTGTCTGACACGCGGCCCACTTCTAAGGTAAGGTCTTTTTGGCCAAGTTCTGGCATAAAATCAGCAATCCAAGATGAAAACTCATCTTCTGTGAGTACCTTCCTCATAATGTCAACTTCTTGCAAACAAGGGGAAAGAAAATCGTAGCCGCTTGGTTCCCAATCAATAGGGCATCCTGCATCATCGGTATAAAAATCTCTGGCTCGTGATTCAATTAATTCTTTCAGCTCAGTCTGGTTACTCTGCACAGCATAATCATAGGCGAAACTCAGTCCAAATGCAGTGTTTGTGTGTTCACCTACACGAATGGGGTAGATGAGTTTTGGCAAATATTCAAGATAACGTTTCACAATTAGATCAGTCAGTGGTTGCAGGTTTCTTGATAATTCTTTGCCCGTCTCACTCTGCCATGTATCTAATTCTAATTGTAGTTGCAGTAACCAGGCCCATCCATAGGTGCGCTCGTAAGATGTTTCGGTGCTCCGTTTGAAGTATTCGATTTCTTGCTGAATATTTTTTTCCGTGATGTTTTCCGTGAGCATTTGTACAGCTTTCTCTGAATCTTCAAGCTCAGGAAAGGCTTTAACTAATTTCACGGCACTCCAATGCCCGTGTACGCTAGAGTGCCAATCAAAACAACCGTAAAATGCAGGGTGTAACTCCTTTGGTGGAGCTATGTGACTTGAGTTGAGCAATGTTTGCTGCAACTTGTTTGGATATTCTTTTTGCACACAATCTAATGGTAATGATAACAACCTATTTGCTTGATCTTGATTTAATTCGTAGGTAGGCACTGCTACAACATTGGTCTCTTCATTTTGGTTACAAGAAATGAGGAATAAAAAAAATAAAAACAAAAGTCGATACATAGGCTAGTTTTCACAAATCTAAGTTGTCTCACCTAGACCCTCATTACTGTGGCATGACTATTGAACTTTCAAATAGTAACATTGTATAATTAGTAAACTTATTGCCATGAAAAAATTAAGACATTTCTTTGCCATTACCCTCGTTGCTTTTTTGGGCTTTACTTCTTGTGATGCCGCGAAGCTACTTTTTGGCGAGCCTTCAGAAACCGAAGTTATTTACGCCTTGCAAAAATTACTTGACAGCAGTGCCCTAAGAGCAATTGCTACCATATCAGACTTGAACAATAATGGTGTTGAATCTTTGTTGCCTGAGGAACTACAACCTGTTTTGGGTGTATTAAAAACTACCGGTGCTATTGATAATATTGACGAAATTGAAGCAAAAATCGGCGATGTTGCGCAAGATGTAACTGTTGAAACAGGAGAAATTTTGAAAGACGCAGTGAAAGAATTGAGTTTTGGAGATGCAGTTGCCGTCGTGTTGGGTGGAGAAGATGCTGCTACACAAGTGTTAAAAAATGCCATGTATACAACAGCGAAAAAACGCTACAGCAGCAAAATTGAAAATGAATTAATACAGGTTGAACCAAATATTATGGATTATTGGGCAGCCGGAAGTACAGCGTATAATTTATTTGCTGACGATAAAGTAGACAGCTCTTTAGCCGATTTTTTAGCAGAGCGTTCTGTAGACGTTTTGTTTGGAGAAATTGGTAATAAAGAAGCCGATATTCGTAATAATTATCAAGATTTGGGTGATATTGTGGTGACTAAAGTGTTTGACTTTTACAAGAACAATCCTAATGGTACGCAACAAGGTGGTTGGAATTAAGACCTCACCAAATAGTTAATACTAAGCTGCCTAAACTGGCAGCTTTTTTTATTTGGTAATTTTACAACTATGCAATTTGCTGCTTTTTTAGAATATTTGAAATCTGAAAAACGATACGCCGAAAATACAATTTTGGCTTATGGTAGAGATTTAAGAGACTTTTCAGATTATCTACTTAGGCAGTATGAGTTGGCTACCATTGAGCAGGTAAAACCGATTCACATTCGCTCTTATTTAGCAGAACAAGTAAGTTTAGGTAAAACCAATAGAACGGTGAATAGGAAGCTTTCTAGCATTCGTAGCTTTTTTCAGTTTAGTATTCGTCAACGATTCATTGATACAAATCCGGCAAGCCAGCTCAATGCGCTAAAAATTGAAAAAAAATTACCCGTTTATGTTGAGTCAATAACTCTGAGCAACGCGGTAAAAAATTCTCCAAAAGAAACCTTTCAAGACTCTCGAGATCACATCATGATTAGTTTGATGTATTCACTTGGTCTGCGACGTGCAGAACTGATTGATTTGAGAGATGAAGATATTGACAAACGCAACCGAAATGTTACTGTAAGAGGAAAAGGGAATAAGGTGAGAACAGTTCCTTGCAGTAGCAAGCTTATAGATGAGGTGATAACTTATCAAAGTCTTCGAAATGAACAGTTTCATCACTCAAAATTTCTGTTAGTCACCAATAAAGGCATGCAGCTTTATCCAAAGTTCGTGTATCGAACCATTAAGCAATTTCTCAGTGTGGTATCTACGCAAAGCAAAAAAAGTCCGCACGTATTAAGACACTCATTTGCCACTCATTTGTTGAATGCAGGTGCTGATATTATGAGTATCAAGGAGTTACTCGGCCACGAGTCTTTACAGGCTACTCAGGTATACACGCATACCAACATTGAGGAGCTCAAAAAGATTTATAAAAAAAGCCATCCATCTTCAGATTAATTTAATAACTTTAGAAACACTCATAAAATAAACGCATGGATATTCGAATTCAATCAATTCATTTTGACGCAGACAGAAAATTAGAAGAGTTTGTAAGTCGTAAAGTGAGTAAATTAGAAACGTATTTCAACCACATAGTAGATGCCGAAGTTTTTTTAAAGCTTGAGAATGATGGTTCTCAGGTTCGAGACAAAGTTGCCGAAATACGAGTAAATGTGCCTGGCCAAACCCTCTTTGCCACAGAAAAAACAAAGCAATTCGAAGAATCGGTTGATCTAGCCGCCGAGTCGCTCAGACGACAAATTCGTAGGTACAAAGACAAGATTAAAAAATAGCCTGTTTTTCTTGTAATTCTCTTTTGAAATGCTGTATATTTGCGTTCCGTTTTGCAAAAGCGGGAACGTTCATAGCGCGTATTGTTTATAAATAAAGAGTTTTAGGCTGTTTTCGTAGAGAAATTTTACTTTTTACGTGGCAGCCGTTCAAGCAATAAAATTGCCAATGTAGCTCAGCTGGCTAGAGCAGCTGATTTGT
>ENA-ORXM01000827-ORXM01000827.1-marine-metagenome-genome-assembly--contig:-NODE-827-length-48314-cov-65.790742_pt1 | contig 48314 bp, 40 predicted proteins | sample MGYA00237867_ERZ511480 | MGnify/ENA primary metagenome ERZ511480 (study PRJEB26309, sample SAMN06266103) | marine metagenome | isolation source: Algal blade | place: United Kingdom:Sidmouth, United...
CTATGACAAGTGACAATTTTGTATCGCGGGCTCCTTGGCCACCCAAAACCGAGATCGACTTTGGCGAATGGGTAGAGTACGATTCGTTTGAATTAGTTCGTCTCTTTCAAGAGGGCAACAAGCAGGAGAGGGCCTTCGCATTTTCTGCTATTTACAATCGATACAGCAAAATCATTTGGCGATACATCTATACCGAAGTCAACGGTGTAGAAGCTGAGGCCAAAGATATTTTTGGGCAGGTTTGGCTCGTTGCTACCGAGCAGTTATGTATGTTCGAGCGACGCGAAAACACGCGATCCACAGATCCATTACGCTCTTGGCTTTTTAGCTGCGCCTCCAATCGCATTAAGAAATACCATCGCGAAAAGAATGCGTACATTCCCCTCGATATTGTCGAAAACTTTCTTATTGATCGGCTGAACGGTAAAGATATTGCTGAATATGAGCTTTTTGTGCCCGAAGTTAAAAGCAGAGCTACTAAGCTGATTGTCGCGGCAACGAGTAAGCTAAACGATGATGAAAAGCTCATCTTGTGGCTACGCTATAATCGTAATATGATTTTTTCAGAAATCGGCGCATACCTCGGCAAAAAGGAAACAACAGTCAAGGTTCAGCACTTTCGACTGCTTAAAAAGCTGAGAGCAATTTGCGAAGAGCTAGCCTGCGAAGAGGTGCTGTTCGATGAATAAACAACATCTCAGACAAACCCAAGAGTTGGACCACGATGCGTTTCTCTCCACCGTTGGCTCTTTGCTTACGCAGCGGGTAGTTGAGGGCCCATCACCACATGAGACAAAGACCGCCACTAATTTTGCTGACTATTTACGAATTAGACGACAGCAGCTAGGGCTTACACGGGCAACGATTGCGCAAAAGACGGATGCAACGGAGTTTGACATTTATGTGCTGGAACAAGGCATGTTGCCTCCTCGTCAAATTGGGTACGTGTTGCTGCGAAGGTTAGCGGGCGCGCTTGACGAAGATGTTAAATTATTAGCACTGATTCTTGAGCGCGATATTGCCGAATGCAGCGGGCAGCGGTTTTCTGTTGCATCAAAGCTCTCTGCACGGTGGATGGACACTCTTATCCGCAATTATCAACAATCGATCTGCTCATTTCAACTTTCTACTTCTTTGGCAATAGCGATTCTCTCTATACTTTTGATATTGCCCAGCGCTCGTCAACTTACACCACTCCCTGCGAATAGTATACCAACACCTGAGCTTAGCATGGCGGTTGGGCAACACAGTATTTTACTCGAGGAGTCAATCGAGAACCGAAATAATCTCGAAATTGTTTATACAGATGCCGATAGTTCGACACTGGGTAGCTCCATTTATTTCTCTGTAAACAAGCAGCGTGTTGCAACTGTGAATTATTCTGAAACGCCTGTTCATTTCGATAGTGGATTATGCGATGTAAAGTTTAAAAGAATGTATAGAGCCTGTCCGCTCTAACACAGCCAATTCCCCATGCGAATCTCACGGGACGGGCATGATACATCGTTCCCCTGCGATTTTCGTCGAATCTTTGTGGACGAAAGCAGAATGTACGGATCAGAATTCTTAACTTAACACCATTGTGCCTGCCCCTGCGAAGGCAGGGGTGAGGCCAAAACATACACCAACACAAAAAAACCGCACAAAGTCGACCTAAGTCAATGTAAATCCAAACTAGGTATTAACTTATTATGCTGAAAGCAATTCAACTCTGTAAAATCAAAATGATTTCAGCATAATTTTTAATAATTTATAAAATCAGTAATTCATAACTATGCTAAAAGTGAGGGAATAGTCTCTCTTAATATATAATATAGCCGAAGCACCTGCTAGATTACGGCTATCGTTTAAGAATGCTTCATCCTCTAAGATTGTGAGTTACTGAAACCAACACAAGGAGTTTTTATGCAAAAAAAAGTAAGTATAATTTTTAGCCTGCTTATGGTCATGTCGCTAGTGCTATCTGCCTGCGCCATGCCAGAGCCTGTTGCACCGACCCAAAGCAATGACGACGCTGCGCCAAGCGATGCTGCAGAGAGTGATAGTGGTGATGACGACGCCATGATGGAAGCTACACAAGGTGGCATCTGGACTGAATCTTCCGCGGCAGACACAAGCATTTTGAATCCAATTTTAGGTTCAGACAACGCAAGTAGCGGCGTTTACACTATGCTTTTTCCAGGCCTTCTTGGTACCGATCCATTTAGCGGTGAAGTCACCAAAGACGAAATGGCTGAAGATTGGGACGTATCAGACGACGGTCTAGTCTGGACCTTTAAAATCCGTGAGGGTGTAACATGGAGCGATGGTGAAGCGGTTGATGCCAACGACTTTAAGTTTACCTACGACGCTATTGCCAGCGACCTTGTAGAAACGCCACGTAAGTCTAATGTTGAGTTTATAGACAGCATTGATGTATTAGACGATTACACAGCAGAAGTTACCTTCTCGCAGGTCAAATGTGACGGTCTACTAGATCTTGGTTTAGGTTGGCTGCCGAGTCACCTTTATGCCAATGACTTCTCGGACATCATGGAGAATGACTACAATCAAGCGCCACCTGTTAGTGCCGGTCCGGTTATCTTTGGCGAGCACAAGACAGATGAGCTGACTACCCTATTGCGCAATGAAACATACTGGAAGGGCGCGCCAAACATAGATGGTCGTGTAGTCAAGGTAATTCCAGATTCTGGCGCTCGACTTGCTCAACTGCAAACGGGCGAAATTGATTTCATGGGCATCGAGCCTGAGCAGATTGATGCAGTTGAAGCAGATGATTCGCTAATCCGCAATAACTTTAATGATGATGGCTATACGTACATCGGTCTTAACCTTGGTGACCCAGAAAATGTTGTTCCAGGTCAAGATGAAGACGGCAATATGATGGAGCAGGCTCCGCATCCGATTCTAAGCGACCGCGCTGTGCGGCTTGCGATTGCACACAGTCTTGATTACGAGTCGATTATTGATAGCGTTTATCTAGGTCAAGGATACCAAATTGCCAGCAATGTGCTTCCTGCCGTTGGTTGGGCACACGACCCAAGCATTGAGCCTTATGAGTATGATCAGGCAATGGCAGCACAGGTGCTTGAAGATGCTGGTTGGGTAGATGAAGATGGTGACGGTGTACGCGAGAAAGATGGCATGCCACTTGAGCTTGACTTGATGACAAATTCGGGCAACACCACACGCGAAGAGCTAGGTGTTCTGGTACAGGATCAGCTGGCTGAAGTTGGCTTCCAGATTAATTTTGAAGCAATCGACTTTGGCACAATGGTTGGCCTGATGCTTGGTCAGACATACGACATGGTCATTATCGGCTGGACGGGCATGGGTACCGATCCAAACGACGATTCTTTCTGGCACTCACGTAACGATACGCCAGAAAGTGGCTTCAACTTTGTCAGTTACAGCAATCCAGAAATTGATGAATTGCTCGATGCTGGTATCGGTGTCGTTGGCTGTGGTGTTGAAGAGCGAGCCGAGATCTATAAGGAAATCCAGCAGATCATTCACGACGATATTCCATATGTCTTCGTGACGGGTAGCGTTGGCAACCGTGGCTACAGCTCTGATTGGGCCAATATTGATCCGGGCGAATGGAGCTTCTCTTGGAATATTGAGACGTGGTTCGACAAAACGATTGCCCAATAACTTGATATAGGTTATTTCCTAATTTTGTGACCAGTTCTTGCGCTATCGGAAGATACGATAGCGCAAGAACTGGTCACGATGTCATTCCTGCCTGCGCAGGCAGGAATCCAAAGATGGATTGTACAGCTACGTTCGATTCAAAGCTATAAATAGATTGTTCACGTCACCCTCGCCGACGGTGATTGTTTAGCCTATAAACGCTGGCTGCTCTGCTACCGGTACTTTTGGTCCCTGTAGGAATTTATTCTCGCGGATGCCCATAAATTATATATCTTATACGTAACTATTTAGAGCTAGCCCTGAACAAACCGTTAACAATTAACTGTGCTTTACGAATCTCTAAACAGTTACCCTTATACGCTTTCGACTGTAAGTCCTCTATAGTTCTACCACTCAAAATATACCATGACTCGATATATTATTCGCCGCTTATTACAGGCTATCCCAACCTTAATTGGGGTGAGCATTATTAGCTTTTTACTGGCTCACGCTGCACCAGGTGATCCAGTTATGTTTCGCACCTTTGATCCAAGCTCAACCGAAGAATCGCGCGAAATTCTTCGCCGACAGCTTGGGTTGGATCAGCCGCTGCCTGTGCAGTACGTTAGCTGGTTTGCTGGCGTTATGGTCCGCCAAGGGGATCAGGTAGAAGAGCTCACCTCGCAGAAGACCTCATGCGGATTTTATTCCAGCATAAACTTAACCCTCTGCGATACGGGGGAAGGCGTGATCCGAGGACAGCTTGGTACGAGCATCGACACCAAAGAACCCGTATGGGATCGACTTAAACAGCGAATGCCAGCTACACTTGAACTGGGCATAGCGGGCCTGATACTTTCTCTCGTCTTGGGGATTCCTCTTGGTGTATTGAGTGCTGTCTATCGCGGCTCTATTTTTGATAATATTGTCCGGTTCTTTACCGTTATTGGTCAGTCTGTGCCCAATTTCTGGATGGGGCTCCTCGTCATCTACTTCTTTGGCGTTTTCCTGCGCATCTTGCCAACGGGTGGTCGAGGACCTGTTTCGTTAACGGGTGATGTCCCCTTATGGGGGCGGCTTGACTACTTAATTTTGCCTACCTTTGTGCTCGCATTTGGCGGAATTGCACTCTTTAGTCGCATTATGCGTACCGAAGTGTTAGAAGTAATCAACACAGATTATATTCGCACCGCACGCGCCAAAGGGCTACCGAATAATCGCGTACTATATGGTCATGCATTCCGAAATGCGCTTGTTCCATTGATGACAATCTTAGGCCCTGCCTTTTTAGGATTGCTTGGTGGCGCAGTGGTGACAGAGACAATCTTCTCTTGGCCGGGCATGGGGCGGTTAACGCTCAATGCCGTTTTGCAGCAGGATTTCCCGATGGTGCTGGGCTCGGTCATGTTCTTTTCTTTATTTGTAATTTTAGGGAATTTACTCTCTGATATTCTTTATGGGTTTGTTGATCCACGCGTGCATTTGTCTTAATTGTTCTACTACTGGACACTTTTAAAAACGTAGAGTCTTCGTTGTCATTCCCGCAGGTTTTTAGCGGGAATCCAAAGATGCTCAACGGTACGGATGCCTGACAAGCTTGTCCTCACATAGGTGGGGAAGCGTTCGGGCGTGATAACGGCGAGAGAGGTTATGTATGGCTGTCCAATCAGCATCTACAAATTTAAATTTAGCATCCACGGGTGGTCCACAACTTAAGCGCAAGCCACAATCATATGGAAGTATGGCGATACAAAGCTTACGTAAAGACAAGTTGACGATATTGGCGTTGTCAGTTGTGCTTCTTATGGCCTTGCTTGCCTTATGTGCTCCTATAATTACTGGGGCAATGGGCGTCAATGAGACAAGCACAAACACCGATAATTCTTTCCAGCAACCCTTGATCGTGCCATACATCCAGTGGATGATCGACCCCAATAGCCAAACCGCAGCCGAAATATTGGGTAAAGCGGAGGGAACAGCCCATTGGCTTGGTACGGACAAACTAGGGCGTGACCAGCTGGCCCGTTTATTATATGGTGGGCGTGTAAGCCTTAGCATCGCTTTTGCTGCGGCATTTATTTCGCTAATTTTGGGTGTGGGTGTGGGGGCTATCGCGGGATATTTTGGTGGATTTGTGGACGATGCCATCATGTGGTTTATCAATACTATTTCTTCAATTCCGACCCTCTATCTGCTGATCATTATTGCCGCAATTGACTTCAGCGAAACCCCTATCGGAGATATCCCTATTCTGGGTGATGCAATCAACAATGATGCCTCGAAGTTGGTGCTGTTCTTGGGCTTTCTTGGCTGGTTCGGCACGGCTCGTTTTATGCGCGGGAATGTTTTTCGGGTTAAAGAATTAGATTATTCACAAGCCGCACGCTCGCTTGGTGCAAATAATGGCCGAATATTGATGCGCCACGTAATCCCCAATGCGATCCCCGTAATTATTGTCGTAACGGCCATCGATATTGGCGGTCTCATTCTTACCGAGTCTGCACTAAGCTTTTTGGGTCTTGGCGTCGATCAACCAACTGCAACGTGGGGCAGTATGCTCAATCGCACCCGCAATCTATTTTCTATGGATCCAGCCCCGCTGCATTTGATGCTTTGGCCCGGCATCCTCATTTCGATTGCCGTACTCTGCTTCTACCTAATCGGTGACGGTCTGCGCGATGCACTGGATCCGATGCTGAAGAACAAAAAGTAATGGTAATCATTTAGTCCCTCCGCTGGTTGAGTGAGCTAGAGCAGTATCTGGCTTTTATCGAAACCAAGGATCAATTGAACCGTTACAAATAATGTGACTGTTGATTGTACATTCACCAAAAGGTCGAAGCCATCATCTAAGTGACGCTTCTACAATGCGTAAGATGGTACAAACGGTGAGCCAATTGATAGGCTTGCCGTTTTTTGTCTCTAAATGTACTGTACACAACTTTGTTGCGCCATAAAAATGTGATACAACCAGTAATAAATATTGTGATCGTACTTTTACTATTGCGCTGCACGACACACTTACGCTACTTTTTATATTTAGCCCCCCCCTTTGATTGCAAATTGACTGCAAAAACTCACCAATAAATAGTGCATGTTTTCTCTTGTAGAAGATAACACAATGTTATACGATACGCTTCGTTTTGGCTCTTCAGGATCTCATGTGGTTGACAGGGTCATTAATCATCGTGGGTCCTCCCGTGTCGAGTGCGTTGTACTCTGTCGACCATAAGAGATCCGGTTGAACCTCGTTTCTTTCTATGAATAGTCTGTAATCTTTCCGGCAATATAAAGTTAACATGAGGGCGGTTTTTTCAACCGCTATTGGTTCCACCACTTCAATATAAGTTTATCAGCCAGTGGTGCTAGTATGGAGCCGTAAAACGAGAGCCATTTGCTTCTAGGAAAGTCACCATCTGTTCTCTGGGAAGATAATTATGGACTGTACAATTAGCACCACTGTTTACAAAATTAATCCGTTCATATGGGCAGCAAATGAAATTGCACTTCTTGCCCTTAAGAAACGTAACCGTTCAGCCCCTTCCGCCGGTTGAGTGCCCGCCGCTAACGCTATGGTAGTTTGTGGGTGTATCGAAACCCAAGGCAGGACTGAACGATTACAAAAAAATAAGGCAATTTCAGCCGCATACCGATATGCACAAATCAATCAAGGAGATTTTAATGAAACGAAACTCAAAATGGATGCAAGGTACGCTACTCTCGTGGCTAATCGTGCTGTCGCTCGTTTTGGCTGCCTGTGGCGGCGCAGCAGTGGCACCACCCCCTGCCCCGGCACAAGAATCAACCGAAGCCGAAGAAACCGAAGCACCCGCTGAGGAGGAAATAGCTCAAGAAACAGAGGAAGAATCAGAAGACGAACCAGCCGATGAAGAAATGGCTGAAGAGATGACGGGCGATGCAACTGGCATTGTCGATGAGATCGTGATTGTCGAAGAGCCATCTGCTGACGCCGCCGTCACACGGCTGAATACTGGTGATATCGACATCTACGCAAACTCTATATCTGATCCCGAAGTATTTGATTCCATCACAGAAGCCGGGCTCAACTCTGCACAATCATTTGGCAACTATTCCGAGCTAACCTTTAATCCATCTGGCCCAGTCTTTGATGGCACGGGCAAGCTGAACCCATTCGCCGTGCCGCGTGTGCGCGAAGCCATGAACTGGCTGATTGATCGCGACTTTATTGCACAAGAGCTCTATGGTGGGCTAGCCCAACCGCGCTATACCGCCATTACACCCGCCTTCCCAGACTACGCCCGCTTGGTTGATGTGGCCCGCCAAATTGAATTGAACTATGCATATGACCCCGACAGAGCAAACGAAGTCATCAGCGAAGAGATGGAAGCACTCGGTGCCGAAATGGTCGACGGGTTGTGGAACTACGAAGGCGAACCAGTTGAAATCATCGTGCTGATCCGGACAGAAGATGTGCGCAACGATGTGGGTGACTACGTCTCGAACGTGCTGGAAGATATCGGCTTTACCGTAACGCGCGATTATAAGACCGCGGCCGACGCCTCGCCCATCTGGATCCGCGGCAACCCTGGCGATGGCCTCTTCCATGTCTATACCGGTGGCTGGGTCACAACCGCAATCAGCCGCGATCAGGCCAGCAATTTCGACTTCTTCTATACGCCACGCGGCCTCTCCTTTCCACTTTGGCAGGAATATACGCCAACAGAGGAATTCGACACCCTATCAGACAGATTAGCGCGACGCGATTTTGCCACATTGGATGAGCGTAAAGAAATGTTTGCCGAAGCGCTCACCCTCTCTTTGGAGGATTCAATCCGCATTTGGGTTGTCAGTCAGCTGGGTGCTACAGCCTACAGTACAGACATTTCTGTTGCATCGGATCTAGCCGGTGGCGTTAGCGGAACAATGCTTTGGTCACATACGCTGCGTAAGGGGACAGAGTCGGGCGCAACCGTCACAATTGGTATGCCCAGCATTTTGACCGAGCCATGGAACCCCGTCGCGGGCAGCAACTGGATCTTTGACCTGATGCTACAGCGCGGCATGTCCGGCACAGGTCTCATGCCCGATCCATTTACTGGCCTAAGCTGGCCCAATCGCGTTGAACGTGCCGAAGTGACCATTCAAGAAGGGTTGCCCGTTGGCAAGACGCTGGACTGGGTGGATCTAGAATTCGCAGAAGAAATCACTGTGCCCGATGATGCAATCATCGATTGGGATGCGGTCGAGCAGCGCTGGATCACCGTGGGCGAGAAGCACCCCGAAGGGTTAACCGCGCTGCGTAAAAGTGTCGTCTACTATCCCAGCGATCTGTGGGATGTGCAGTGGCACGACGGCAGCACCCTAAGCATGGCCGACCTCATGCTGGGCCAGATTATTGGCTACGACCGAGCCAAGCCCGAAAGCGCACTCTTTGATGAATCAACCGTGCCATCGTTCGAGCAATTTCTCGAATCGTCTAAAGGCTGGCGCATTGTCTCGGAAGATCCGCTCGTGGTCGAGAATTACTCGGATGTCTTTGGGCTGGATGCAGAGGCCAACGTTGTCACCACTTACCCAGGCACATCGTGGACCATGCTGAGCGTAGGCATTATGGCTGACGCCGCGGGCGAACTTGCTTTCTCATCAGACAAAGCTGCCGCGCTGGAAGTCGAATGGGCAAGCTACATTGCTGGCCCAAGCTTGGATATCCTTGAAGCTAAAATGAACGAGGCCGCCGATGCGGGCATGATTCCCTACGCCGATGCAATGGCCGACTATATCAGCGAAGACGAAATTGCCGAACGCTGGTCAAATCTGCAAGCGTGGTATGCAGACAGGGGTCACTTCTGGGTCGATCAAGGGCAATATTATCTAGAGGATGTCTTTCCTGTTGAAGGCTCTGCTGTGATGAGACGCTTCGAAGCCTATCCAGATGATGCTGAAAAGTGGACTCGCTTCTCGACGCCAATGATTGCAGATGTTGTGGTCGAAGGCGACAGCCGCGTTACAATTGGCGAAGAGGCAACCTACGATGTGATGGTGAGCTTCGATGGTGAACCATATGCAGTCGACACTATCGACAGCGTCAAGTATCTGATCTTCAACGCGGTGGGCGAGCTTGCTTACTCTGGCGAAGCCGAAGCGGTCGAAGATGGTCTCTTCCAAGTGATGCTCTCTGCTGAGCAAACTGCTGAGTTAGATACAGGCGCAAATCGAATGGAAGTGGCAGTCGTACCGCTACTTGTCAGCGTACCAACCTTTGAATCTATTGAATTTGTAACCGTACCATAAGACGGTAGCTGCGGTAATCAGTCGGTATTCGGTAGATCGGTAGCCCGCAGAATGAATTCTGCGTCTGGTATGGGAAGCGTGATAAATCACGTTAAAGCTGTAGCATCTAACCTGTTTTAACAGGTTTTCCATATCAGGCTAGGAATTCATTCCTAGCTGGGCCTAAATACCGCTATCACCGAATACCGACCTACCGAACACCGCTTTTCACCGTTCTTTACGAGGGACATATGGCACAAGCTGCACTGCCGTTGCAACCGCAGGACACAATCGAAGAGACGAAAAAATCGAGTGCATCGGGAGTGATGCGCTTTGCGCGCTTTGCTGGCGTACGACTGCTCACACAATCGTTTACGGTTGTATTGGCCGTCTACGTCACAATCCTCATTGCAAACATGGGCGGCCACGTCGACGAGATCCGCAAAGGCTTTATTCGCGACCAAGTAGCAATGTTCGCTGGCTTCGATGATCAATACGCAATGATGAGCTCCGAAGAGAAAAAGAAGTGGATCGATGATCGTATTCTAATCCAAGAAAAGAGAATGGGTCTCGAGCAACCCTTCATCATCCGCAGCTTTCGCTACCTTACCAATGCACTCACGCTCAACCTAGGGCGCTCCGAAACCATGTTTAGCGACAGCGGATCCAGCCAAGTGCGCAACATTATTTTAGAGCGGCTCCCACCCACGCTCGTGCTCTTTGCAACCGCCAACTTTCTCATGTTTGGCATCACACTCTTTACCGGCCTCTACCTTTCGCGCAACTATGGCACATTTTTAGATAAATTCGTCCTAGCCTTTGCGCCAACTTCTGCTGCGCCATCGTGGTTTTATGCGCTATTTCTCATCATCATCTTTGCCGGTTCATTTGGCGTTTTGCCCTATGGCGGCATGGTCTCTTCACCGCCACCCGACAACATGATCGGCTATGCCCTTAGCGTCATGAAACATATGGTTTTGCCCGTTGCATCAATAGCAATTGGCGGGATCTTTGCTGGCATCTACAGCTCTCGCACCTTTTTCCTCATCTACTCCAAAGAAGATTATGTTGAGGTCGCGCACGCCAAAGGGCTGCATCCACGCACCATCGAGCGACGCTACATTTTGCGGCCAACGCTGCCAATCATTGTCACTGGGTTTGCACTCAGCCTAATCAGCATGTGGACAGGATCCATTATCTTAGAGACAGTCTTTAACTGGCCCGGGCTAGGTCGCCTCTTTTTTCAAGCCGCCAACCAATTTGATACCCCCATTATTGTTGGGTCCACCGTTATCTATGCCTACCTACTGGCCGTCACCATCTTCCTGCTAGATATCACCTACACGCTGCTCGATCCACGCTTGAATGTAGGCGAGGGGGGGGCAAAATAATGCGCGTCTTTTCAATCCTGCGTAAATACCCATCGGCCGCCGTTGGCTCGTTTTTGATTCTATGTTTAGTTGTGCTCGCCATCTACGCACCGATTGCATTGCCCTATGGCGAGGCGATTCGGCTGTGGCGTGGCGGCGAGGGCGTTTGGAAAGAATCGCCAAAAAATGCGCGCCCGGCATGGTATAACGCTTTCGGCTACAACTTGCCCGAAACAATCATTTTAGACAGCACCAAAGACGAAAACTTGAAAGAGCGCACGGTGCTAACCGAAACAATGACCGACGTATTTCTAAGCTTTCCATTTGACTTTACCTACGACGACTTTCCCCAAGAGTTACAGGTCTTCTTTCAGGCCGAGTTCGATGAAAAGCGACCGCTAATCGAAATGAAGTGGATCACACCCGATGGTCGCGAGATTGAATTCAGCGATATGACCATTCAAGGCAACGCAACCTATTATGTAGAACAAGACGAAAAGCTTGCACGCGATTTTGATGGGCAAGCGCCAATCCATGTCCTCTTTGCCGATCCAAACAGCGAGACGCCTACCCCACTCAAAGGGCGCTACGAATTACAGGTTGCTGGCTTAGTCTTCGAGGATGAAGCCGATATCGATGCGCAGATGATTGCCTACGGTAAAGTTTATGGGCTGGCTGGCACCGACCACAAACGGCGCGATCTGATGGTGGCGTTGCTGTGGGGCGCACCGATTGCGCTCGCATTAGGGCTGATTGTTTCCGTCGTTTCGGGCGGTGCATCGCTGATTATTGCCGCGGTGGGCGTTTGGTACGGCGGCTGGATCGATGCCCTAATACAGCGCATTACCGAAGTCAATATGACGCTGCCCGGGCTGTCGATTTTGATTATGGTTGCCACCTTTTATTCGAAAAGTATTTGGGTAATGTTTGGTGTGCTAACTTTATTGGGTATTTTTAGTGGCGGCATTAAATCCTCGCGCGCGCTCTTTTTGCAGGTTAAAGAATCACCCTTTATCGAGGCGGCGCAGACCTATGGTGCAGGCAGTTGGCGCATTATCACGCGCTATATGATCCCGCGCATCCTGCCCACATTAATCCCCGGAGTGATCGGTGCAATTCCGGGCGTTGTCTTTACCGAAGCAACGCTCTCGGTTTTAGGATTGGGCGATCCGCTGCTGCCAACTTGGGGCAAAATTTTGAACGACGCTCGCGTCAATGGCGCGCTCTTTCAAGGCCAATATTACTGGGTGCTCGAACCATCGCTCCTGCTCATGTTAACCGGATTGGGTTTCGCAATGGTTGGCTTTGCGCTAGACCGAGTCTTTAATCCACGATTGCGAGATGTGTAATGTCTAAACATGTAACATCTAGTCACGTAACGTCTAGTCGCGAAACCTCCGACAAGAACTTGCTAAAAGTAGAAGACTTACGTCTCTACTATCGTACCGGGCAAGGGATCGTCAAAGCAGTCGACGGCATCAATTTCGAGATGAAGCGCAACGAAGCCATGGTAATTTTGGGCGAATCGGGCTGCGGCAAAACTTCGCTGACGCGTGCGCTGCTGCGGTTATTGCCAAACAACATCGAACAATACACGGGCAAAGTCTATCTAAATGGGCTGAACATTATGGAGTTGTCCGAAGATAATTTTCGGCGCGAGGTACGCTGGTCGAAAATTTCCATGGTGCCACAAGCGGCCATGAATTCGCTCAATCCGGTGCTGCGCGTGGGCGATCAGGTAACGGAGCCGCTGACAACGCACTCCAATACGTCCAAAAGCGACGCCATGGAAAAGGCCGCGGCTATCTTCCAAAGCGTGGGCGTGCCGGTCGACTTTTTGAATCGCTATGCCTTTGAGCTGAGCGGCGGAATGCGTCAACGTACCGCGATTGCCATGGCGCTGATTACGGATCCGGACCTGATTATTCTGGATGAACCGACCTCGGCGCTCGATGTGTTGACGCAAGCCAATATTATGAATGTGCTCAAGCAGATCAAGTGGGAATCAAACACGAGCTTTATTTTGATCACGCACGATATTTCCACATCTAGCGAATTGGCTGATCGGGTTGCAGTGATGTATGCGGGCCAAATGGTGGAAGTGAGCGACGCCGAACGCTTCTTTTCGCAGCCACAACACCCCTACTCGCAGAAGCTGCTGGCAAGCGTGCCGAAATTGCGCCAAATTGCAGAGCCAGAGTTTATTACAGGGCAGCCGCCAAGTCTGCTTGCGCTGCCCAGCGGCTGTCGCTTTGCCAAGCGCTGCCCCAGTCGCTTCGAACCGTGCGATCAGGTGCCGCCGATGATTCATGAAGCGGGACGGCGAGTGCAGTGCTGGTTGGTCGATCCGCAATACGCTGACGCACGCGAGATGACATCATGAGCGCAGTAATTGACCCAACACGCTCGGCTGGCTCGCCAAATTCTAACCAGTCAGGAGCAGGTGCGCCGCTGCTCTCGTTGCAGGATGTGCATACGTGGTTCGAGTTACGTAAATTTGGCTTTGGCAGCGCAGGCTCTGTGCGCGCGGTAGATGGCGTGAGCTTTGATTTGCGGCGTGGTCAGTCGATTGCGGTGGTGGGCGAAAGCGGCTGTGGCAAGTCGAGCCTGATGAAGACGATTCTGGGGCTGCACAAACCAACCGAAGGCGAACTCCTTTTCGAAGGCAACCCACTCAGCGCAATGGATCGAACCGCCATGCGCGAATATCGGGCGCAGGTTGGCTATGTGCAGCAGGATCCCTTTGGTGCTTTGGCCCCCTTCATGAAGATCGAGCGCATTTTAGAAGAGCCGTTAATCGTGCAGAAGGTGCGGAGCAGTGCAGAGCGCAAACGACGCGTGGCCGAAGTGATGGAAGAGGTGCGGCTGACGCCCGTGGACGATTTCTTGGGCAAGTTTCCGCATATGCTCAGCGGTGGTCAGCAGCAGCGCGTGGTGATCGCGCGGGCGATGATCTTGCGCCCGAAGCTGATTGTTGCGGATGAACCCGTTTCGATGTTGGATGCGTCGGTGCGTGTCGAAGTGCTGCGGCTGATGCAGACGTTGCAGCAAGAGCATAACTTGGGCGTGATCTACATTACGCACGATCTCTCTACCGTGCGCTACTTTGCCGAGCGCATCTTTGTGATGTATGCGGGCAAGCTGATCGAAAAGGCGCATGTCGATGAGCTGCTGCGCAATTCGCTGCATCCATATACGAATGCGCTGCTGGCTGCAATTCCCGATCCGGACGCGCGTAACGCGATTGAGTTGCGCGAAGTGCCACCGGGCGAGCCGCCGAATCTAATCGATCCGCCGCCGGGCTGTCGTTTTCATCCCCGCTGCGCCGAGGCAATTGAAGGACTGTGCGAGGTGAAGATCCCGCCCGATTTCGAGCCACAGCCAGGTCATTCGGTGGACTGTTGGTTGTATGATCAGTAGATGTCACTATGAATATCAAACATCCCATTCGGTTAATGATTCTTGGTGGTTTTTTGGCCTTTTTTGGCATGTGCATCGCGTTTATCATGGTGTTGCGCGTGGTCGAGTCGACGTTTTTGCTCAACTTTGTGGCCTATATTTGTTCGATGCTGGGATTGCTCTTTGGTATCCTGGGCGTGGTGGAATACAACAGCCGACAGGATAGGTGGGATTGAATTGTAGATTCCCTCATGATGGCCCGTCTATCATCCTTCGAAATAGCCGTAGGGACATGAACTATCGTGCCTCTTATTGATTATCCCACGAGATTGCCATGTCCAGCATCTGCCGATCTCGTACGTTTACATTGATCCCGTGGCTGTGGATTTCACGGGACGTGCACGATATGTCGTGCCCCTACGATTTCAATCGATCTTCGCACCCACCGAAATACCAACCACCAGAAACTAATATGTCCCTAACAACACCTTTGGATCCCAACGAACTGAAAACTCTCGTCCAAAAATGGGGCAAAACGCCATTTGAACAGCATACCATTAGCGTTAATCATCCATTCCTCACTGGCAAACACCAGTTGATTACGAGCGATACGCGACGCGCCGAGATCTGCTATGTGATGCATCGTGGGGATCCGGCGGATGGGGTGTTGCTGCATGTGAAGACCTACTATCCGGCTGGGGCGTATCGTTTGCCAACGGGCGGTATCCACGAAGGCGAGGCGGTAGAGGAAACGTTGGCGCGAGAGATCTACGAAGAGACGGGCATGAAGGTTGCTTCGAGTGTAGACGAAGACAGTGGCACGTCGCCGCGCGCGGATTGGGTGATCGTGCAGCGCTATTTGGGCGTTATCGCGTATGAGCTTGACCACCAGCAGCAGCGACAGAAGCATACCTTTGCCACATACCACTTTTTAGTACAGATGCCGGAAAATGGCACAATTGTTACCCTAGATCCAACGGAACATATCGGCGGGTGGGCATGGTATCCAACGGCGCAGCTTGGCGTGGTGGCGGATCGGCTCGATGACGTTGGTGATCGGGATTCGCAGTGGGCGGATTGGGGCCGCTTTCGGGCATTGAGCCACCGCTTTGTGATGGCGCAACTGATTTCTTAGCGTCTCCCCCATTCTCTTGGCCCCCTCAGTTTGTCCTTTCCATCTTTCTGTGGCAAAAGTATCCCCATGATCTACCTCTTTTTAAATGCAGACGAATACATGGCCGCCGAGGCGATTACCAAGCTCAAACAGGGCATGGGGGATCCGGATATGGCCGACATGAACACCACTGAAATTGTGGGCACGCAGACCGATGTTGCGGACATTTTCGGCCAAGCCAGCATGATGCCGTTCCTTGCGACCAAGCGGCTGCTGATCGTAAATGGATATCTGGATCACCTTGACCGACGCGTGGCCGCAAGTAAGGATACAACCAGCACCGCGCATACCGAAGCCGCGCGCCTGCTTACTGGGTTTAATACATTACCCGACACGTGCGAACTGGTGTTCATCGATGCCAAAGTAGACAAGCGCCGTCAGTTGTGGAAAGGGTTTAAGGTAGTCGATAAAGAGAGCGAAACGGAACGAGCCGTTGCGGGCTTGGGTGATCGGATCAAAAAGAAGGAGATTACGCTCACCGAGTTGAATCCGCCTGACCCCAAAAATTTATTCGGCTGGGTGCAGCGCCGCGCCGCCGCCAAGGAGATCAATATCGAGGGGCGCGCAGTGAAGATGCTGGCCGATTTTGTTGGCGTGAACCTGCGTCAGCTCGATAACGAGTTGGAGAAACTGGCCACTTACGCCAGCGGGCGACAGATCACCGCGGATGATGTCAAGCTGCTTGTGAGCGACGCTAGCGAAGCTTTGATTTGGGATCTGACCGACGCGCTCAGTCAGCGTAACGGCAAGAAGGCCATCACGTCGCTCTACGAATTGCGCCGCAGCGATGCCAACGCCTTTTATCTGCTCACCATGATTGCGCGCCAGTTCCGCATTATGATCAAAGTGAAGGATACGGCTGCAACCGTTGGTGGGAATGAATATGATATTGCCAAAATCGTCAAAGAAAGTGCGTATCCGGTTAAAAAGGCCATGCAGCAATCGCGCCAATACTCCGCGACCGAACTCGACGGGATCATGGGCAAGCTGTTAGAATGCGACTACGCTATGAAGACTGGAGCCAATCCCGAAACCGAAATCGATCTCCTCGTGGCGGAACTTACGCAAAAAACAAGTAACAGCAAATAAATAGTGAGAAGAAACAGTGAATCGTACAAACTGTCAGCGACTTACTCCACTCTTCACTTCTTTTCCACTATTTACTTGTTTTTCACTATCTACTACCCAATTCGCCCATGCGCCTGTCTCACCTTTCGCTAACTTATTTTCGCAACTATCATAGTTTGGAGATTGACTTCGAAAAATCGTTGACGCTCCTGCAAGGACAGAACGCGCAGGGCAAAACCAACCTGCTCGAAGCCATCTACTATTTGGCAACCAGCAAGCCGATCCATGCGCAGCTAGAGCGCGAGGTGGTTGATTGGCAAGCGGCCAATGAGCCGATCCCCTACTGCCGCATCGCCGCAGAGTTAATTGATGAAGATGATCGCGAACGTGATCCGCTACAGCTAGAAATTGTGCTGACCCCGCGGGCGCGCGGCAATAATTACAACAAACAAATTAAAATAAATGGGGTAACAAAGCGCAATATCGATCTGGTAGGGCTGATGCGGGCCGTGCTTTTTTTGCCTGAAGATATAAAGCTGGTCGCGGGCGCACCGGGCGAGCGACGCCACTATATGGATGTTGCGCTCTGCCAGATAGACCGGATGTATACCGGCTCGCTCTCTCGTTACCAAAAAGTGCTCACCCATCGCAACAGTCTGCTAAAAGATCTGCGCGAGCAAGGGTTGCGTGCGGGCGATTCATCTGCCGAAACGCAGCTTGGCTTTTGGGACGATCAGCTGATTGAACATGGCGGCTATGTGATCGCGCGGCGCTATGAATTTGTGCAGCAGCTTCAGCGCTTGGCCTATCGACGCCATTTTGAGCTGAGCGGTCATCGCGAGCAGTTGCACATCCAGTATGTGCCGAGCTTCAATCCGGGGTATCTTTCCGCAGAGGAGTATCGCGCGCTAAAAGAGGGCGTACCGCCAGAGCCTGTAAGTGTAGATGTAGAGTCTGATATATCGGGTACGTTAGAAGCGATGGGCGGGCAGATGGGTAGGTTGACTTTAGCAGAGGCTGCACCTGAAGAATATGTGGCCGCCACCGCGCCGCTCGACCCCGAAGAAGTGGCAGAACAATTTCGCAGCCAATTCATGCAGCGCCGCAGCCGCGAGCTCGCCGCTGGAAGCACACTTTACGGGCCACACCGTGATGATCTTCGCTTTCTCGCAAATGAGCGCGATCTGCGCACCTACGGCAGCCGAGGGCAGCAGCGCAGTGCCGCACTTTCGCTCAAGCTAGCCGAGGTACAGGCAATGAACGAAGCAACGGGATCTCTCCCGCTGCTTCTTCTCGACGATGTGATGAGCGAACTGGATGCGCAGCGACGCAGCACGCTATTGGCCGCGCTGGATGGTGTTGCGCAGGCGATTCTGACGACGACGGATCTAGAAGATTTTACGCCAGAGTTTCGCGATAGAGCACAGCTTTTTAAAGTACACAATGGCACGGTCGTGCCGCTGGTGGACATTGAATGATGCACTAGTGTATCGTAATCATTGAATCTCTTTGGATTCCCGTAGGTAGGGGGAATGACAACGAACTATCTATCTGCGCCAGAAGTGTCCAGTAGATAGAGTGAGAGAGATAGAGTGAGAGAAACTGTTTGGGCTAATGAGCGCTACTGCGAAATCAACGGCACGAATAGCTGGATAAGTGGCGCAATATTTCTTACAGATGCGGTTTGTACCCCAGGAATTTTCTCCTTTGGGCGTACGGGCAGGGCTTTATCTAGTTGATAGCCCGAAGCTGTATTTTGCGAATTCCCCATAACGGGTGCGCTAATCAGGTATGTGCCTTCAGCCGAGCCACGCGTATTTAAAATGATGGCTAGCTCGCCGCTGGCATTGGCGGTGGCATTCTGTACAACTGTTCCATTTAGCTCAATTGGCACGCGCTGGTTGGCGGCAAATCCATCGCCCCGAACTGTTAAAAAGCTGCCCGGTGCGGCGGTGTCAAAGTTTACGTCAATCGATGGGATGGCAACCTCTACAGCTGGATCAAATACCGTTACCGTGTAGGTGAAATCGCGTGCCGCCCCCTTTATGCGTACGTTGCGAATGGTGACGGTGTATGGCGTGTCCTCATTTGGCTTTGGCCACATTTTGTTGTCCGCAAGCCCCTTTGTTTTCCACACGAATGTATTTTCGCCAAAGCCATCTGTGACGGGCTCTATGCTAGACGAAACCGCGGCACCGTTTGCGCTCATACTCACGGATGCATTCGAAAAATCAGCATCGGGATAAGCAAAACTCCAGCGAGAAAAAATTACATTGTAGGGCACAAATCCGGGTGGTGGCCATGCTACAAAGTCATCGCGCGTCGCTGGTCGTTCATTCCAGATTGTGTCGTCAAAGACCCAAATGGCATTGGCTTGACGAAATCCATCTTTATCGTCAACGCTACCAATCCCCATTTTTTCGGTCGCTGGGTGCAGTAGCCAGCGTCGATGCCCCACATGCGCGTTGCCAGCACCGGGATCCATAACGTATCCGTCGACCGAATCGACCCCGGCCATGCCTAAAAATAGGTTGGAGCTACCGGCAGCATCTTTTCCCGCTTGTGTGTAACATTTCCAGTTAGAATCTGGCCTATGACTTAGCTTATCGTTCGCGCTCATCATCAAAGCCGCTTGCTGCGCCTTTTGGTTGTAATCCGTAGAAAGGGTGACGCCTGCTGGAACGCCAGCCATTGCACGAAAGTAGTTGATGCGATGGATGTATTGATTTGCGAATGCGCTGGAAGTATTTCCCGCATTGCAGGAGGCTTGATTGCCTGTCCAGCTGATGGGTGTATCGCTACGGTTGACGTAGTTTGCATTGTAAAAGTCAAGTGCATTCTGTCGTGTGGAGAGGTCAATAACTAGGACGCTTGCTGTTTTTTGTAGCGCCGCGCTTTGGACGATTCTTGCTTCTTCAGCTTCATAATTTGGGGTTTCATGATGTGATATTTCATCGCGCAGAGTTACTTCGTTTATTTGTGGAGGCGATCCTAAAACTGGGGATTGTGCCGCAGCAGATGTGTAGATTACTCCAAAGAGGAAAATGGATACTGCTATACTTGTAATCGTTAAATGACTCTTCTTGGGGCGGGTGAAACTGCATATCAACAACAGTATGAATAGGCAGTGGTGAAAGGCGTGATGATTCATATTTTTCTCAGTTTACTTCTAGCAACATTTGCTTATAAAAATAGTGCTTCGTTTATTACTTTAATATAGGCGTTATCTAGAATGTGGTTAACAATAGCGAGGAGATAACCAACATATGTCAGTATATATAGGTTAATTTTAAAAAGCACTAGCCTTTTGCTGTAAGGTTCTATTAAGGGTATGAGACAAATGATAGCATTGTGTGATTGCACTTGGCTGGACGGCTAAATAACAGGAAATCTATCGTTGTTAGGCGAGTGAATGAGTACGGCAATCATAGAAATCTTACCACAACCTGACGAACACCCAATGGACAAATTGAATAATCTACCGCGTGTTTTATGTCGCTCTACTGATTGGCTTAGACGCAGCGAGATAAACGTCTCATAGAATGCAACGCCTTACAGAGCGTGAGGAACTAGAAAGCCTCAAGTTCACACTTATGGAGCGTCAATTTTTGCCTATTTGCGCTCGGATTATCCTTTGTAGTACTATTTTCATGATCGATATACCTACTTTTGATGCTTAAGCTATATCAACTTATACTCCGCAGCCGCACAAAATGACATTTCTGTTCAGATAGCTACCTAACGGGAAGAAATGATAATTTATGGCACTGCTTGGTATAGCTACTCTTCACCACCTCTCTTAATCTACACATCAATTTAATACATTGAAAACTATTACAGTTTAGATCATAATAATTCAAATTCTAGGAGAAAGAGCAATGACTACACCGAACGGATTTTCCAGACGATCATTTTTAAAGTATTCGGCGTTGGCCGCCAGCACTGTTGCTATGGCAGCCTGCGCGCCTGGCAGCGAAAGCGCTCCTGCTGGATCGGGTGCCGCACCGGCTGTATCAGTGGACCCTGCTTCGCTTGATTTACCTTTTGAAATTGCTGCTGATGCCGTTAACCCACTCGGCGTACCCGATGGCACTATGGCCGAAGGGGTCTTCTTCCAAGGTGGTTATGGTATCGACTATATTCAAAATGCAGCCGACCTCTTTGCCGCCGTTCATCCGGGCAGCGAAGTATCGGTCGAGGGCATTCAAGGCGTTGGCGACAAGTTGCGACCGCGCTTCATCGCGGGCGATCCGCCGGACGTGATCGATAACAGTGGTGCCGGTAATTTGGACACAATCGCCCTTGCGGCAGAAGGTCAACTGCTTGATTTGACGCCGTTGATGAATGCACCTTCTTTGGATACGCCCGGCAAAACTTTTGCCGAGACGCTGTTCCCCGGTTCGCAAGATGCGGGCGTCATCGAAGGAAAGCAGCTCTTTGTTGATATGGCCTATACAGTCTTTGGCATGTGGTATAGTAAATCGCTTTTCGAAACTAATGGATGGGAGGTGCCCGCCACGTGGGACGAGTTAATGGCATTGAGCGACGAGATTAAGTCCGCAGGGATCGCGCCGTGGACCTATCAGGGCCAGTACCCTTACTACCTGCAATTTGGCATCCTTGAACCACTGGTTCAGAAAATTGGCGGGGACGACGTATGGCGCGCGATCGATAACTTAGAGCCAGGCGCATGGGAAAACGAGGCAATGGTGCAGGCGATTAACATGGTTGCACAAATCTCTGCAAACGACTTCTTGCTGGAAGGGACAGAGGCGCTAAACCACACCGAATCTCAGGCGGAATGGCTAAAGGGCAATGCGGCATTTATTCCTTGCGGTACATGGTTGGAAAATGAGATGAAAGAGGTAACACCGGATGGGTTTGATATGGTGCTTGCACCGATCCCAGCGATTGATAGCAGTAGCGCGGCCTCGGTCATGGCAACGTCGGGCGAGACCTATTTTGTCCCATCTGCGGCTACAAATCCAGAGGCGGGCATGGAGTATATCCGCTGTCTGCTTTCTAAAGAAAGTGCCAAATTCTTTGCTGAAAATGTTAGCTCGATGATGCCCGTGATTGGCGGCACAGAAGGACTTGAACTAAGTGCCGGGATGAGTTCGGCCATTGCGGCTGTTGAAGCAGCAGGTACAGACATCTTCCCACAACCGAAATACGGTACATGGTATAACGATCTTGGCACCGAGGTAAGCAATAACCTTGGCGAGGTGATGGTTGGCAGAATGGAGCCAGATGAGTTTATTGAACTTGCTCAGGCTAAGGCAGATGAGACCGCAGCAGATGAGGAAGTAACGAAATTTACGCGTTAAAAACCCGCCCTATCCCGTTGCCTTCGCAAGGGCAGGCTCCAACGACGGGGCCAAAGGAACGACGCTCCGTTTAGGCGCTTCTGGGATAGACAAAACCAGACATAGGTGGCGTTATAGTCTTAGTACGACGGTTAGCGCCTGAGTTTGTCGAAGGATAGTCCCGTGTAGGTAGGATAGTTCTACCAATTTTGGCAGGTTCAATAGAATTCACAAAAGGGTGTGAGTTCTATTGAACCTGCTTCCTCAAATCACCTCTTTATTTAACTTAAAATAGCGGCAGAGTATTTTATTTTGCCAAAGACAGAACAAACCTATGTATCGCAATAAGTATCAACTGATCATTCCGTTTTTGTTCCCTGCACTGGCGATATATCTCACCTTTGTCATTTACCCCTATGGCCGTTCAATGTATATTGCCTTTACAAGCTGGAAGGGCGTAAGCGCAAATATCCAGTTCAATGGACTGGCAAACTTCGAACGGATGTGGGCCGACGCTAACTTCTGGAACGCTTTGGGCAATAACTTAAAGTATTTGGCTTTTGTTCCCCTGGCTACGATTGGGCTCAGTCTCTTTCTTGCATTTATGTTGACTCAACGGGTGCGCTTCAGTCATTTTTATCGAATCATATTCTTCTTCCCGCAGGTAATGTCTGTGATCGCCATCGGCGTCTTGTGGAGCTATGTTTATCACCCGACGATTGGTATTCTGACGCCGCTTTTGCGCATTCTCCGCCTTGAACCGCTCTTTAATCTGCTTGGCTTCGACGGGATCCCGGCGTGGATGGGCAACCCGAGAACCGCGCTGCTTTGTGTGGGCGCAGTAGTAGTGTGGCAAGGCGCAGGCTTCTTTATGGTCCTTTTTATGGCTGCCATGCAGGATATCCCCGCTGATTATTATGAAGCTGCGGCGCTCGATGGAGCCAAGCGTGGAGACATGTTCTGGAAGATCACGCTCCCGCTGCTGTGGGAAACGTTACGCGCTGCCGCCATCTTTTCGATTCTTGGCGCATTCAATATGTTTCCACTTACCATGGTCATGACCAATGGGCAGCGTGGCCCAAACCGCGCCACAGATGTGCTGGCCACCTATCTATACGAACAAGCATTTGAATCTAGCCGCTTTGGCTATGCGACCGCAATTGCCGTCTCTCTTTTCCTAATGGTGCTGACCATCTCGGTCATCTCGATGCAGGCCACCCAACGCCAAACCCTAGAATATTAGACACTATCGGAGCACTAAATAAATGCGTTATGATCAAGCTGGATGGCTGTCGCGTTCTATTACAAATATTGTCTTAGCGCTTTGGGCCATCATTGTTATGTTTCCCATGGGCTGGCTGATCTTTAGCTCGTTTAAAACGGATCAAGAGATCTTCTTTGGTCCATGGGCGCTGCCCGAATCCCTACAGTGGAATAACTTTGCCCGCGCGTGGAGCGACGCGCGTATTGGTGAATACTTCATTAATACGCTACTTGTGATCGTTCCCGCCATCTTCCTTACATTGCTTGTTGCATCCATGGCCGCTTACGTTATTGCTCGCTTTCCCTTTCCGGGTAACCGCGTGCTCTTTTACTTCTTTTTAGCCGGAATGCTTTTCCCCGTCTTTTTGGCCTTGGTGCCGCTTTTCTTTTTGCTGCGGGATATTAAGCTACTTAACACCTTTTCGGGTCTGATACTCGTTTATATCGCGTACTCTCTGCCCTTTACAGTCTTCTTCATGACCGGATTCTTTCGCACGATCCCATCTGCTTTTCACGAAGCCGCAATTATTGACGGCGCAAACCAGTACCAAGTCTTCTTTCGGATCATGCTACCGTTGGCAAAATCTGGGCTAATCAGCATGGCAATTTTTAATTTTTTGGGCATGTGGAATCAGTATATCCTGCCGCTCATTCTTATCTCCAAGAGCGATAATTATGTGCTTAGTCAGGGCTTGGCCTTTCTGTCATTGCAGCAGCGCTATGAGAACGATTGGAGTGGTCTTTTCGCCGCCATCACCCTGATCATGATCCCGACGCTGGTGGTTTACATTATTTTCCAGGGGCAGATCCAAAAGGGCTTAACCGCAGGCGCGCTAAAAGGATAAATGTAGGTAGCCGTATAAAAAAGCTGCGTCTTAAACCGACAGGTACGGATCGAGGAATTGCTATCCAGCGAAGCAAGCAGAGGCAGAGGCAAAGGCTACTGAACGGTTACAAATGTAGTCCATATCTACTGAGTAAACACAAATTTATAAAGGAATATTTTTATGGCCTTTATCGTCAAGAAGAGAGGCAAACTTACTTACTATACCGAAAACGAAGACTCTATTTTCTCGGCACTCGTTACCGAAGAACAGGCTGACGGAGTTCTGAAGATTCACTTTTCGGGGCTGACGGGCGGCTACTCGGCCAAAGGCATTTTGGGGCTAGATGAACTGGTTGAAATGGACCCCGAACGCGAGATCCCGCTCGTCTTCCGCTGCTGGGAAAAGTGGCTGCAAGACGCGGGCATCTGCCAATCGATCGACCAGATTGACTTTATAGAAGTTCATGCATTTGGCTGCCAGCCCAAGTCGCCCAATCCGCTACTCGATCCGGCTGGTTTTGCCGCCGAACAACAGCGCCTCTATGGTGCGTATCGGCGCGCCTATGCGGATTGGTTCAAAGAGCACTGCCCGGACAATGGATTGCCCGCTCGCTTTACCGTTCACGTGGTAGATGTGCCAGACAAGGCCGCCTCGTATGAATTCTATAGCACCGGGATCTATCAGCCATCTTTGCATGAAGAAGTGAAGTACGCCGCGGCTCAGGAGACGCTTTCGACGTTGCAGGCGGTGATGGCTGAAGAAGTAACGGTTGCCGAACAGATCGAAGACTTAGCCACGCTGATCTCACCTAGTGGGGAAGAGGTTACTGAATGAGCCGTACGATATGCTGATCAAAACGGCTACATAATCGACCCCAACAACAAGCGAATTTTGCAACGCAGAATGAATTCTGCGGACCGACCAGATCGCCTATTGACAAACTCCCCAATTTGGTTTCATAATGTTTCCAAATTGGAAACAAATTTCACAAATGGAGTTTAATATGGCAAATGTAACGATAAAAAATATTACTGATGAACTATAGACGCAGCTAAAATGGGTTGCCGAAGCGAATCGCCGTTCGATACATAGTGAGATTATTGTCTGCATCGAGCGTCAACTTGGAAGTTTTAAACCAAGCAAAAAAGTAGTGCTGCAAAAAGCGCGTCGGCTACGTCTGCTTACGCAATTACAGAGAGTGAATTTGAACAAGCCAAATCAGATGGGCGCCTATGATTGCTGCAGATACGAATCTGATTGGCTATCTGTTTCTGACCAGTCCACACTCTGTGCTTGCGAAAATGTTTTGGACAAAGATCCGTATTGGGTGGCTCCGCTATTGTGCGTAGCGAATTTCGCAATGTGCTAGCACTATACATGCGACAAAATATCGTCACAGTAGATAACTCACTCGAAATTATGGATGCGGTATTAGAGATGATGAGTGGCGAAGAGTATGAAGTTGCATCGTGTCTTGGAGCTTGCCCACCAAAGCGGCTGTTCGGCGTATGATTGTGAATTTATCACGCTTGCAAAAAAATTCAAGGTCCCCCTCGTCACATCTGGTAAGAAGTTGGGGAAAGCATTTCCAACACATACAATTTCCCCTGCCGATTTTTGTTCGGAAACAGAATCTGATAAAGATGATGATGTAGGCGAAGCAGCATAAGGCCATTCCAAAAAATAAAATATATAGTATGAACGCAAGCTACCCCAGAAAGTCGCTAAAATTCGTATAATTGTTTTCTGGTTTAGGCTAATTCCCTTATCTCTCAATTAGATTTCTGTAAAAGACAAAGCGAGACGACTGTGGATTCAAATAATTCTTACGATATACTCCTCAAAAACGGCCACGTAATCGACCCCGAAAATAGTATCGATAGCAAAATGGATGTGGCAATCAGCGGCGACCAAATCGCTGCTGTCAAAGCCGATATCGATCCCAGCCTTGCCAAAAATGTAATAAATGTGGCGGGGCAGATCGTCACGCCGGGATTGATCGATATCCATGTGCATGTTCATCACACGCGCGAGCCAGAAGGGTTGAGTGTCATGGCGGACGCCCACTCATTCCGTTCGGGCGTGACAACCATGGTTGATACAGGCACGGCAGGGGCCAAGCACTTTCTCAACTTTAAGCGTACGATTATCGACCTTGCTAAGACGAGGATCTTTGCCTACATCAACATTGTGGATCTGGGCATGTTGGGTGATTTTGAGCAAGATTTGCGGACAATGGATCCCGAATTGTGTGCGTCCACCGTGCTCATGTATCCAGATATTTGCGTCGGCGTCAAGACCGCTCATTATTGGACGCAACTGCCATGGGACGACGAGCACCCGCCCTGGGCTGCGGTCGATCTAGCCATTCAAGCCGCAGAGCTTTGCAAGCAGCCGGTGATGTACGATTTTTGGCCGCGCCCACCCGAACGCAGCTACCAAGAGTTGATTCTCGAGAAGGCGCGCCCAGGCGATATTCATACGCACGTTTATGCGCAGCAATTTCCGGTTGTTGACGCGGATGGAATTCCCGAGCCGTGGATGCACGAAGCGCGGGCGCGGGGCGTCATCTTTGATGTGGGGCATGGGGCAGGCAGCTTTTGGTTCCGCAACGGCTATCGCGCGATCCAAAATGGCTTTCCGCCCGACTCGATCAGCACCGATCTGCACACGGGCAATGTGCATGGCTGCGTTGTCGATATGATCACCACGATGAACAAGATCCTCAACTGCGGCATGTCGCTCTACGACGTGATCAAGCTTTCGACGATCAACCCCGCCAACGAAATTGGGCACCCCGAATTGGGCCATCTTTCGGTCGGGGCCGAAGCAGACGTCGCGGTGCTCAATCAATTAAATGGCGAATTTTCGTACATCGACTGTGGCAAAGCCAAGCTAACGGGCGACAAGAAGTTAGAGTGTGCCATGACGCTGCGCGCAGGCAAGATTGTCTACGATCCAAGCGGGATGAGCATGCCCGAGTGGACCGATGCACCGGATCGGTATTGGGTCGTGCCGGGTTTGCAGGGTGCGAATCAGACGGCGCAGGCTGTGACGGAAAAGAAGGGGTAAATCAGAAATAATATGAAACCACAACAGTTTATCTGGGAAGAGACGAAGCAGCTGTCGCTAGTACAGATACTGCTTGCTTTTGCATTACCAAGTGTATTTGCATTTACTGGGTTTCATGTGGTTTTGCCGACGCTTGTAAGTAGCGGCGTACCAGTTCTGATTGCATGGCCTAGCGTTGCTTCTGCCATGTTAGCTATCATGGTATTCATAGCAATTGTATTTCTGCGCTCCGAGGCCAAAGAGCTAAATATTTCTATCCCGGCCCGAATGTGTCTTAAAAAGCTTTCTGCAAAAGACTGGTTGGCTTATATCGCTATCATGATAATCGGGCTAGCAATCGCATCTGGTGCCAACCAGTTAGTCGAACCTTTTATGAATCTATTTGGTTTAGAAATTCCGGATTATATGCCATTTTTTCTAGACCCATCAATTAATCCGTTAGAAGTTGAGCCAGAGATACTATCTCCCGGACTGCCGCTCAAAGGCCAGCTGATTTTGCTCCCCTTGTTTGCACTAGCTTTACTATTGAACATCACCGCAGAAGAGCTATATTTTCGAGCTTGGATGCTGCCTAAGATGGCGAAGTATGGACAACTCGGTTGGGTATTAAATGCGTTGTTATTTGCTCTCTATCACATTTTCCAGATTTGGCTGTTCCCAACAATTTTGGCAGGAAGTCTCATTTGGGCTTTTGTTATCTATCGAAGCAAGAGTATCTATCCGGCATTTGTTGGTCACCTTGTGGGTAATTTCTTACTTACCTTTATTGGGTTGTGCTATCTGATTTTGGCTTAAAAAATTATCGAACAAATTATACTGCGCTCACTTTTAGGAGAACCCCACACTCATGGCAACACCCGATCTCGTCGGCATCATCGTCAAAGATATGGCCGAAGCATTAAAATTCTATCGACTGCTCGGTCTCGATATCCCCGCCGAGATGGATAGCGAGCAGCACGTTGAATTTAAAACACCAACCGGCTTCCGTCTGGCGTGGGACACGGTCGATTTGATGATTCAAATCAACGGATCTTGGCCCGAACCAAACGGCCACCGCATGGGGCTGGCTATGCTCTGCGACAGCCCCGCCGAAGTAGACGAACTCTACGCCAACGTAACCGACGCTGGATACAGCAGCCACAAAGAGCCATGGAATGCATTCTGGGAGCAGCGCTACGCGGTGGTCATCGATCCCGATGGGAATTTGATTGATCTCTTTGCTGAGTTTTAATGCACATAATTGTAAGAACTGAGCTGCAAATGCGATTCGATACTTTGTACTTTATTCTATAAAAATTGGGCCATATAACCCCACCAACTTCTTCGGTTTGGATACATCCTTCAATGCAAATCGCGTTGGCTGAGCTTGCGCAGCAAAGGTCGAAGCCAGAGCGGACATGGTATATCCAGCCGCAAGATGCGAACCGCCTTTTGTCTTCAACCAGATTGAAAAAGCCCAATCACTCAGGCAATGGCTCGCCCCCGGGAATCTCATTGTAACTTTCGGTTCTTAGTAATCTGCATTTCTAATCGAATAATCACGGAGAATAGATGTGACCGTTGCAGATGGAAGTATAGAACAGACAATCAACAATCGGCCAACCTTACTGGCTAGAGTCGTCGGAACAAAGACCCAATACCAAATGAGTAGAGCGCTGTGGGGCTATCTTTTTGCGCTGCCGTGGATTTTAGGGTTGATTGTATTTTGGGGTGGGCCGATTTTGGCATCGCTTTATTACAGCTTTACCGAATATGGCGTAACGGGCAGCCCGACTTTCACGGGGTTGGCAAACTTCACACGCGCATTTACTAGCGATGATCTCTTTTGGTCTTCTCTTGGCCGAACCTTCACATTTGCCATTGTCTTTGTGCCCGTTGCGATTTCTGGTGCTTTGGTTTTGGCAATTCTGCTCAATCAGAAACTTAAAGGGACCAACATTTATCGCACGATCTTCTTTGTGCCCCATCTGTTACCCGCCGTTGCAATTGCGGTGGTCTGGTCCTTTCTGCTGGCCCCCAAATTAGGACCAGTCAACGACTTTCTGCGCAACATAGGCATAGACAATCCGCCTGCTTGGCTTTCGTCACGCGATAGCGCGCTCTGGTCCGTCATCATGATCAACGTGTGGGCGGCGATGGGTGGCAATACCATGCTCATCTTCTTAGCTGGGTTGCAAGGCGTCCCGCGCGAACTGTACGAAGCTTCGGAGATTGATGGTGCCAGCGGCTGGACAAAGTTCCGCCATGTAACATTGCCGTTGATCTCGCCGACCATCTTCTTTAATGTTGTGCTGGGTATCATTACGTCTCTCAAGGTCTTTACCACGGCGTTTGTCACAACCCAAGGTGGGCCATCCTACGCGACTTGGTTCTTTGCGCTGCATATCTATAACGAAGCGTTCAAATATTTCCGACTTGGCTACGGAAGTGCGCTGGCTTGGGTGTTGGCCATTATCTTGATCATCTTTACCTTTATCCAAATTTCATATTCACGACGTTGGGTTCATTACGAGGGTGGATAAGTGACAATTCAAACATCTGCAGAAACACCTTATACGGTTCAACAGCATAAAGGTGGTCGAAAACCGCGCCTAACCCGCAATCGGCTCCTGCTGTACGCGGTCGTGCTGCTACTTTGCACGCTCTTCGGCTTTCCCCTCTTTTGGACGCTGATGAGTTCGTTCAAAACGCCCGCCGAGATGTTTGCATTCCCACCACCTCTTTTCCCGGACGTGCCGCAATGGGAGAACTATGTGCGTGCCGTCACGATGGATCGAGTTCAAACGGTGCGCTGGTTTGCCAACTCGGCCTTTGTGGTTAGCCTAGCAACGCTTGGCACGGTGATTAGTGCATCGCTAGTGGCATACTCGTTTGCACGTTTCGAGTACCGTGGCCGCGATACGCTCTTCTTCATCACGCTGGCGACCATGATGTTGCCCGCACAGGTCACGCTGATACCACAATTTGTGCTCTTCTTCAAACTGGGCTGGATCAACACGCTCAAGCCGCTGTGGGTCCCCTTCTGGTTTGGCGGCGGCGGCTTTGCCATCTTCCTCATGCGCCAATTCTTCCTCTCGCTACCAAAGGAGCTGGACGAGGCAGCGTTAATTGATGGGGCCAATTATTTCCGCATTTTCTGGTCTATCTTGCTGCCCCTCTGCAAGCCCATTCTTGCCACACTGGCGATCATCACCGTGATTGCTACATGGGGTGACTTTCTGGGACCACTCATCTATCTAAACTCACCCGCAAAGTTCACCATCTCGATTGGACTTCACTTTTTCAACGGCGCGCCCGAAGTTGGTGGCGAACCGATGCAGCATCTGCTGATGGCGGTCTGTATCCTTTCTATGTTGCCTGTCATCATCATCTTCTTTTTAGGACAGCGTTTCTTTGTGCAAGGCATTGTTATGTCTGGCATAAAGGGATGATTGTTATACTATCCTTGCCTAGAAAAGTTTCGTGCCACATTTCAAAAAGAAGAATTGGGACAGAACTTTTCCGAGGAGCTAAATCGTTCGATTACTTATTCATGCTATTTCAAAGGAAAAGTCTATGCACAACAGAAAAGTAAGTCGTAGGGATTTTATGAAGGGCCTAACCGCTACCAGTCTTGGCGTTGCAAGCATTCAGATGTTGGCCGCCTGTGCAGCGCCTGCACCCGCTGAAGGTGATGGCGAAGGGTCGATGGCCGAGGCGATTACATTGCGCGTGCAGGTTCCGCCAGACGGTGGGCAAAGCGTTATGCCGATTGAAATGGCAAAACGTTTTACCGAGCAGACAGGAATCAATGTCGAGATTGAAGAGACAATTTATGAAGAGATTGAGACGAAGACGCAAACAGGCTTTATTTCGGGGACAATGCCCGATCTCCTTTATGGACATCATCGCTGGCTCTTTATCAACTATATCAAAGGCATGTACACACGTATCGATGATTACCTCGCCTCTAGCCCACCTGCTGATTATGATGACATTTACCCGAGCGTGATAGCCGGTAATTCGCACAACGGCGAGAACTTTAGCATGCCCGGTGTTGTCCATCCCGGTGGCAATATTTCGGTGAACTACAACAAGACCATGCTTGAAGAAAAAGGGCTGCCGATTCCACAAGAAGGTTGGAGCTTTGCCGATTGGAGTGAATTGGCCAACGCAGCCGCGGATCCGGATAATGGCGTCTTTGGCCTTGGCTTTGACGGTATGAACTCCTTCCATTACTACAGCAATACCTCGCGCTCTTGGGGATCACCTGACAGCACAGATTCTTGGGTGATGAACGAAGATGGCAGCGCATTAACGCTCAACACGCCGCTGCATGCAGAATTAGGCGCATGGTATTTGGATCTGCTAGATCGCAAGGTTGCGCCGCGCAAAGCCGATTACATTGAGGATTCTGCTGGTCGCCTCTTTGTGGCTGGACTCAACGCAACCCATGCCAGCATTGTCGGCAACACAACCAATTATATTAACCAGATCGACGGCGCGTTTGAGATGGATGCGGTGCCGCTGCCGGTTGGTGCAGAGGGTCGACAGGGCACCTGCTACTCGGGCAATCAACATATGATCGGCACAAACACCGAGCATCCCGACGAAGCGTGGGAACTGCTCAAAATGTTCACTTCGGGCGAAGCGGGCGTGATGATGGTGCTTGATGGCAAGCTCCAGCCAAACGGGCATAAATCCGCGTGGACCGATGCTGACGTCAACGCAGTCAACCGCATGTTTGGTGTGACCGATTCACTGCTCTCCGCGGGGATCGAGCCATTCCCAATGCCTTCAAACACCCGTTTCACCGAAGCCAACGACATCTTCCGCAACGAGATCGATCTGATATGGGAAGGCGAAGTCACATGGGACGAACATGCCTCTGTGATCGAAGAAAAAGTGCAGGCCGTGTTAGATTTGGGTCTGCCATCATAAAGAATTAAAAAAGGCTGCAAAGTCGAAGAGTTGAAAGGTGGCAACGTATGGTCTAGGACCGCCCCTCTAACTCTTCAACTTTGTAACCCTGCAACTGTGCTCAACTTATGCCAACCGAACTCGCACACTTCATCCAACGCACGCCGCTCTGCAGCACTCACGAACACCTCTTCTCGGAGGCCCGCTACACAAGCAACCCACCGGACATTTTACAGAACCTTTTCGACAACTATGTCGAAGCAGATCTGATCGCAGCCGGTGCTGGTCAAATATTAACCCAACGTTTTGGTCGATCTCTGCTAAGCGTGGAGCATCAACCTCTTTAGCGACGACGATAGTCCCTAGCATTTCCATTATTTCAACTCTGCCACTGGAAATCATTGATTGTCTCGAGCTGAAAGGTCCCTGCCATTTCTTCCCAAAAAGTTCACGCTAGATACCAGTAGATCTCAATGGATATGAAGGAAGAGACCTGCATTCGCGGACGCGCTTATCCTGCGGTGGCATTCTACTGAGTATGGTATAATATTGCAGATAGATTAAGTTTCGATATGGCCTTATATGGAGACAAATATGGTTTCATCATCACCCAAAATAGACCAAATTCTAGCGATGGTTAAAGAGCTATCTCACCGTGAGCGGATTGGGTTGATTCAGCGGATTATGCAGGTGTTTCTCCCTGCTGAAGAATCTACGGCAGAATCTGAACAATCATCCACGAATGGCGTTTCAGAGAACCAAATTTCAGAGCCATATTTCTCGGTTCATCCACAGCGCCACATCATGCCGCAAGAGCAAGAAGCCTTTGACGAGATGATTGATGAACTGAGGGCGAACTATTTGGGGCAGTATGTTGCTGTGCATCAGGGGGAAATAGTAGATCATGATGAAGATATCACCACCTTATGCAACCGCACAGGAGAAAGCCATCCAGATCAAGTTGTGTTAACTCGCCAAGTGTTGAGCGAGTCTGAACCGGAACTTCGATGGCGTTCCGTACGACTTTTGGACAATCACTAATGCCTGTCGATTTTGCATACAATGGGAACTTTTTCCCACCGGCTCCTTTTGTCCAAGCGGATATATGTGCTAAAAGTAAAGCTTCTGTGTATCCGTTTGTAGATTCAGGGGCTGATGCGACGATGTTACCGGAAATAATTCTCAATCAGATTGAGGCACCGCATATTCGTTCTCAAACATTTCGCGGTGTGACCGGCCATCCTATAATCGCTGAAACGTATCTTGTTGAAGTAAGAATCGGTAAGTATTCGATACCGGGTATCTAAACCATCGCCAATGGCGCTAACGAAATCATCATCGGTCGAGATGTACTCCAGAACCTTATCGTAACGCTTGATGGCATTGGCAGCGTCTGCGAGATTAGTTAGCACACAACATGAGTCTTAATTTCCGTGTCGCAACTGAACCGGAATTCGATTGGGCCACTCCAAAAAATAAAACATTCAGCATGGCTGCCGCTAATTAAGGAACCCCATGAGCATCTACGACGACTTGGGCATTAAACCCATTATCAACGCCAACGCCACCCTCACCAAACTTGGTGGATCTGTCATGTCACCCGAAGTGATCCAAGCCATGGTCGACGCATCCAAAAGCTTTGTCGATCTGCACGAGTTGCAGGCAAAAGTCGGTCAGCGCATTGCCGAGATGACGCAGAACGAAGCTGCGCTCGTCACCTCGGGCGCGGCCGCGGGGTTGGCCCTTGCCGCCGCCGCATGCATGACGGGCACTGAGCCCGCCGCAATTAATCAACTGCCCAATACGGACGGCCTCAAAAACGAAATCATCCTCCACAAATCGCACCGCAACACCTACGACCACGCCGTGCGCATGGTCGGGGCCAAGCTCGTTGAAATCGGTCTTGGCCAAAGCACGCAAGAATGGGAACTTGAAGCCGCCATCAGCGATAAAACTGCCGCCATCTTCTGGTTCCAGGGTACCATGACCGGCCACGGCGACATCCCCATCGAGCGCGTCATCGACATCGCTAACCAGTACGACGTTCCCGTGGTTGTGGATGGCGCGGCCCAAGTACCACCCACCGAAAACCTTTGGCGCTGGACCCAAATGGGCGCGGCACTAGCCGTCTTTTCTGGTGGTAAAGATCTGCGTGGCCCGCAGCCAACGGGATTGGTCGTCGGGCGCAAAGATCTAATCGAAGCCATGCGCCGCAACGGTAGCCCCAACCACAGCTTTGGCCGCCCCATGAAAGTAGGTAAAGAGGAGTTGGTTGGCCTCATGAAAGCAGTTGAACTCTATCTGCAAGTGGATCAAGACGCGCGCCTGTCGCAAGATGAGGAGACCGTCATGGGCTGGTGTTTAGAATTAAACAAACTCAATGGCATCTGTGCCGAACGTTCGTTCCCGAACGAGGCCGGTCAGCCGCTGCCCCGGGCCAAAGTCACTATCAACGCGTTGAAGGCAGGTAAAGGCCGCGACGATGTGATCAGTGAGCTGTTGCAGGGTCGGCCCGCCATTTCGGTGGCAGCCGCAGACGACAACGGGATCTTCGTCAACCCCATGACGCTGGCGGATGGAGAGGAACAGATTGTGCTAGAACGGTTGGTGGAGATTTTGAGATAGAGTGTGAACAAGCCATTTGAAGATCTAAACGGACAGGTCGCGATCATCACCGGCGGTGCAAAAGGGATAGGCCAAGGCTGTGCGCAACTGCTGGCCTCAAACGGTGTAAAAGTGGTCGTGGCAGATATCGATGCCGATGCGGGCAACACCACTGCGCAGCAGATCCAAGATGCGGGTGGCACTGTGCATTTCTCTCTCAGCGATGTGGGTAAGCATGAGCAGATCCGTGCGCTGGTGGACGAGACGGTGACGCACTTTGGGCGGCTGGATATTGTGGTGAACAACGCGTATTGGTCGGTGCGCAAAAGCGTGGTGGATTTAGCCGAGGAAGAGTGGGACAGGGGCATGAACGTGATGCTCAAAGCGGCATATCTCTTTGGCAAATATAGCTTCCCCGAGATGCAAAAAGTGGGCAAGGGCGCAATTGTAAACATCTCCTCGGTTCATGGGGTAGCCGCCGCACCCAACTATCCAGTCTATGCATCAGCCAAGGCGGGCATCATCAACCTAACGCGTCAAATGGCAATCGACGGCGGCCCGCGTGGGATTCGCGTGAATGCGATTTGCCCTGGCTGGGTGCGCACAAGCGGCACGGCGAACTTTAATGAAGCGCGCACCAAACGCATGGAAAAGCTCTATCCCGTTGGCCGCGGCGGCGTTCCACTGGATATCGCAAACGCGGTGCGCTTTCTAATTTCGGATCAGGCCAGCTTTATCACCGGTCACGCGCTGGTTGTGGATGGGGGCCTGACGGCTCAGTTGCAGGATTCGTTCGTGGTTATCGATGAATAGAATTAATTTGGCGCTCCTGCATATCTTTACTTCTCTACTTGTTCTGTCAGCCTGCACTTCAGAAAATCTTCAAGAAAAAATTGCCAAGGCAAACTTTGATTCCCCTCCGAGCCTTTTACTGCTTCTAGAAGATAATGAGATAGGCAAACTGCGGGTGGATCAATTTAAAGAGCTTCCCATTGATATCATCTATTTAGGCAGCGCAGATCTTTCTGTTGTTGACGAGTATAAAATTGTTTATCTCAGTGCTGATACATTCGACAGAATAAATGCAGGATATTTATATTCGTGGCGAGATTCTGCTAAGCTGATAGTTAATACATACACAACCGACAAAACTAATCGCTCGCCCTTCCGTTCCTGATCACATGGCAACCCCAGTCGATATTGATCTTAACCTTCTGCCTGAAAATACCTTTGTCGCATCAGGATACCATCAACGCAAAAATGGGCATGGCGTTACACAAAATTCCTACTATACTATTTTTCAATTGCACCGCTCCATGACGATGAAACAGTCTAATATTGACTATACCAACTAGGTATTGAGTATGTATCGCGTATACCAGTGTGTCTATATATTATATTTGATATTATGGGGAATACGGAACGGCAATGTCTCCCATTAGCCTGCCCACTACGATTATTCATAAGGAATATCTACGGTATCAGACCCTAGTCAAATAATGATAGCTGATCAGTTGGTGCATTTATCCAATCCGAAGGCGGCCACGCGGGCAACTCTAATTGATCTACTAATCGCTCTCGCAATCGCGCTAAACTAGTCGGCGCGTACCCCTCATACGGATTGTGCATGTAGCCAAAAATCGTAATGCCGAGTTGATGCAGCTTCTTCATCCGCTTGCTCCACAGCGCCAGTCGATCATCGCGTGCAAAGACAAACTTGCGGTTGCGGTCGGCTTTATCTGCCCAGACACTGTCACGATTGTCCCCAATCCAGCGGAGCATGGCAAAGTGCGGCGCGCGCTGGGCGTCAATCAAGGCCAACCACGCATCGGTCACGTCGGGGGCCAGCTTCCCCTCTGGACCCGGTTGCTTTGTCCCGTCGGGAATAATGCGATCTCCTAACACAAGGGCTATTCCATGTTGAGCCACAAATCCAGCAAAAGCGGGCGTCAACAGATCCGATGCACGCACTTCAACCGCAAGGCGCAAATTTTTATTGCCGCTTTTATGCAACTCAGTACCGAGCCACTCAATATAGCGGGCCAGTACTTTGCCGCCACGCGTTCGCGTAAAGCTAGGCGGCAGTTGTAAAAAGCCCACGCCAGCTTTTGCCTCTAAAGTGTGTAAAAGATCCAAAAAAGCCAGCGTCTCCTCCTCGCAATCAACTAATCGCTTTTCGTGGCTGATGGCGCGCGGCATTTTGAGCGAAAAGGTGAATCCCGGCGGCACGCTTTTGGCCCACTCCTCTGCTGTCGATAAACGTGGCAAACCATAAAAGCTGGTGTTGACCTCCACGCTGTTAAATTTACTTGAATAGTAGCGCAGGTACTCTTTTGCCATCATTTTTTCAGGATAGAAGACACCGCGCCACTCATCGAAGTTCCACGCAGAGGTGCCAAGATGAATAGGCGAGCTTGAGGGTGAATTATTTGCTCGATTTTGGGTTATAGGGTTAGGCGTGTCTGCGGTCAAGTTCATTGTTCTTTTAGTCTATAAAATCGATAAGCCGATACGAGTTGTGCCAGAAATAGAAGGAACATCTAAATAGTGCAGGCTGAGCGAATCCTACGCTCACTGTACATCTTCACTATCTCTTGTTTCTTAGGTGTGCAGTGTTGGGTTATATCTGCGGACTACATAGATGGACTATACACGCAAACGCACAACCCTATGCTATCATGCAGTAGCAAACCAAAGATAGTATAACGTTTACAAATCAAGGAATCTTCATGATAGACAACAAAGAGATTGAAAAAATTCGACAACAGTTGGAGACTGAGCGCAAACGATTGCAAGGGGAGTTGGAAGATGACGATACCGACGAGACAGAAGTTTCTTATAACCTTGGACGTGGCGAATTAGCTACCGATGCGCGTCGCCAATATCGCGAAGAAGCGCTGGACGCAATTGATGAGCAAAAGCTGGCGCAAATTAACAGCGCCCTCGCCTCTATCAAGGCTGGAACATATGGTCAGTGTGCAAATTGCGACAAACCAATCAACATCGAACGGTTGCATGCATTGCCCTATTCTACGCTCTGTATGGATTGTCAGTCCGAAGAATCAAATTCCGATAGATAGACGGGATCATTTAATATATGTCGCAGCGATACCATTGTGGCGCTGCTGGGTATAATTTGCGGCTATGAACAGTCCAAACGGAAACCGTCCACAATCGTCGGATTGGCGTGATCAACTCTATACAATTATTTACGAAGCAGATACGCGCGGTGGCAAGCTCTTCGATGTAGCGTTGCTCATCAATATCGGGTTGAGCGTTCTGGCCGTTGCGCTAGAAAGCGTCGAATCTATCGCCTTGGCTTACGGTCCGACGCTGCGCGCAATAGAGTGGGTTTTTACCATCCTCTTCACAGCAGAATATATTCTACGGCTAATTGCAGTCGAGCGGCCATTGCACTACGCACGCAGCTTCTTTGGCATCATCGATCTGCTGGCGACCTTCCCTACCTATCTAGCCTTGCTCATTCCCGGTGCGCAAACGCTTCTGATTATTCGCATTTTGCGGCTGTTGCGTATTTTTCGCGTCTTCAACATGGCCAACTATCTGCAAGAGGCAGAGTCGCTACGGAGCGCGTTGTGGGCAAGTCGACGAAAGATTGTTGTCTTTCTCGCTGCAGTCCTAACTTCAGTTGTAATTATCGGCTCGCTCATGTATGTGATCGAAGGCGAAGAGAGCGGCTTTACCAGCATTCCCGTTGGCGTCTACTGGGCCATTGTCACCCTTTCGACCGTGGGCTATGGCGATGTGGCCCCGATCACACCGCTCGGTCAGGTTATTGCTAGCATTGTGATGCTGCTTGGCTTTGGCATCATCGCCGTGCCAACGGGCATCGTCTCGCTGGAGCTAGCGCGACCAAGTGGCATAAGATCAAATACGATACGGCAGGCAGAATCAGCTTCTTCAAAGATAGCGCAAAAGATAGCACCACGCAGTGCAATTGACATCGGTATTGTGGTGGCAGATATGGAGCGTTCACTCAACTTTTATCGCGATCTGCTTGGCGTACCCATCGTAGCCGAGACCCAAACTTCTCTTATCGGAGAGGGCCGGATGGTGCAGCTTCAACATGGTGTGTCGCTGATTAAGCTGGTCAAGCTTACGACTGTGCCACCAGATCAAAGCCCGATGGAAATTTCAGCCGCAACGGGCTATCGCTACATTACATTGCTTGTTGCGGACATAACGGCCATTCTGGCAGATATAGAACAAGTGGGCATCCGAGTTACGCAGCCACTGATCAAGCTTGCCAACGGTACGCAGATTGCAATGGTTGCCGATCCTGATGGAAATATTGTCGAATTTGTGCAAGAGGCGCAGGTATAATCATGTCGCAAATCAACCCAAATCAATTAGCCAACGTCGATCTCGTCTATATATCGGATGAAGAGCCGGGTTATATCCGGCGGAAGCATGGCCGTGGCTTTTCTTACTTTCATCCCGATGGAACTCGCGTGCGTGACCAAGTACTGCGCGAACGCTTTGCCGACTTGGTCATTCCCCCGGCGTGGACCAATGTTTGGATCTGCTTGGAGCCGAATGGTCACATGCAAGCCACCGGGCGCGATGATGCGGATCGCAAGCAGTATATCTACCATCCACTATGGGAGGAGATGCGCAACCGGGCCAAGTTTGCCAGACTCTACGAATTCGGACAGATGCTCTCTAAAATTCGCGAACGAGTCGACGCGGATCTGCGCAAGCACAACCTGCCGCGCGAGAAAGTGCTCGCGCTAACCGTGGCATTGCTCGACGAAACCCACATGCGCATCGGCAACAACAAATACACGGAGCAGAATGGCTCGCACGGTCTCACTACATTGAAAAATGAACATGCTGATGCCAATAGCACGAGCATCACCTTTGAGTTCACGGGTAAGAGTGGCGTAGAGCGAGAAATTGACCTAAGCAATCCACGGCTGGCGCGGCTAATTAAAGCCTGTCAAGAGTTGCCCGGTCAGCGGCTTTTTCAATATGAAGATGGAGATGCTGGGGTAACGGCCATTGAGTCGGGCGACGTAAATGCCTATCTGCGCGATATTGGCGAAGAAGATTTCTCGGCTAAAGATTTCCGCACTTGGGCCGGAACGGTGGCCGCGGTAGAAGTCTTGCAGGAGATGGATGTCGGTGAGACTGAAGAAGAGAGTGATCAAATTATTGTAAATGCGGTGAAAGAGGTAGCAGAAATACTGGGCAATACGCCCGCTATCTGCCGTCAATATTATATTCACCCCGCAATTTTAGACGCGTACCTTAGTGGTGATCTGGCTAAAACGCATCGTCGCATGACCAAGCGCATAAAGGGCAACACACGTGAAGTCGCCGAGGAAACCGTTCTCTATCTTCTGAAAAAGATGGGCTACGGTGAATCATAAAACTTGACAGTGCCGAGATCCATTAAGAACTAGAACGTGAGCGGCTAATAAAATGGCTTAATGAAACGAAATACAAGCAACTTGTTCTGCTAGAATTGGTACTGGCTATAACGCCCCTCTTGTCATTAGAATACCCATGGAAGAGTTGACAACGCAGATTGAGGAAATCTTCATTTATTCGGGTAAACATGGAGTACGCCCAAGTGCCGGATATTCTTAAATAAAAAAGGGTAGCCGTAAAGGACGATATTCGAATATTTATTGAGGAGATTGTTGAACACGCTCAGCAGTGATAGAGTTGATCAATTTACTCATCTCCTGAAAGCGAACAGGCTTGGTGAGGAAGCCATCCATACCCGCAGCTTTAGATAGGTAACGATCCTCTGTGAGAACAGATGCTGTAAATGCATAGATTTGAGGCTGCTTATCAGCGGGTAATCGCCTCCGTATTTGTGCAGAAGCTTCAACTCCATCGATTCCTGGCATGTGCAAATCCATTAAGATTAAATCATATTCTTTTTGCAGCGCAGCTTTGATTGCCATTTCCCCATTTTCTACAGCGTCTACCGTACAGCCAAGGCTGCTCAACATTTTTAGTGCCACTTTCTGGTTGACCAGATTGTCTTCCGCAAGAAGGATGAAGAGTGGCTGTTGGGTAATCGCAGATGTATCTATCTGGTTGTTAGATATACCGGCAGAGTTAGGGATACCCGCAGATGCATTCAACAATCGATCTTGTATTGGCTCGTTGTTGTTCTGACGCACCTGATGCTGAACGCTGGGCGGGATTACATTTTGTTTCTTTGTGCGAATCGAAAAGCTAAAGACGGATCCTTTCTCCGATTGACTCGTTACCCACATTTGTCCACCTAACAATTCGGCCAACTGTTTAGAAATAGATAGCCCAAGCCCCGTGCCGCCATATTGACGGGTGGTCGACGAATCTGCCTGCTGAAATGGCTCGAAGATTTGCCCGACTTTATCAGATTCAACGCCAATCCCCGTATCTCGTACGGCAAATACGAGCTCGAAATTTTCTGTGTGGTGATTTTGACCGTCATTAGATACCCCGTCACTGGATACTCCGTCGCTGGATAAATTATATCCATTATAGGAGCTGTCCAAACCGGAATTGTTTTCTCGTAAAGGCCGAGCTGTAGCCGAGACAAATACTTCTCCCTCGTGCGTAAATTTGATGGCATTCCCTACTAAGTTCATCAAGATTTGACGCAGCCGGCTTTGGTCAGTTTGAATGTGCCGCGGGACACCGTCATTTATTTTGTAGCTGAAGGCTAACCCTTTTTTGGTAGCCATATGGCTAAATATGCCTAGCGTATCGTCAAGAAGTTGATGCAGATCGCATGGAATAATATTTAGTGAGAACTGGCCCGCTTCGATCTTAGAAAAGTCTAAGATTTGGCTAATTAGTTCTAGAAGCGTTTCACTACATTGATCGATAGTTTTAGCAAAGTCGAGCTGTTCGTCTGCCAAGTTGGTTGTGGATAAAAGTGTGGTCATCCCGATGATGCCATTTAGCGGAGTTCGAAGCTCGTGACTCATATTAGCTAAAAATTGGCTCTTGGCCTGATTGGCTAGCTCGGCTTTTTCTTTCGCATCCAAAGCCAATACTCGTTCCGCTTCCACTTGGTGCTGTGCTTTACGCAGTTCGGCCTCAATCTTCTTGCGCTCAGCGATCTCCTCTTCTAATTCGCTATTTTTTTGTAGCAACAGTTGGGACTCACGCTTGGCTGCTTCGGATTGACTTCGGAGCTCTTGCGTACGCAATTTGCCTAAGTTAGATTCATTGGTGGCGATTTGATTAATTTCGTGGAAGAGGCGATAGTGATGCAATGCTTTCTCATGATTTTTCTCCTCATCATATACCAGAGCTAAAATTTTGTGAGCACTATGTAACTCTCTGCGTGCGCCAATCTCTTTTGCCTCTATTAAAATTGGATATAAAAGTTCCTTGGCTTTATCAAATTTTTGTCGATTTGCCCATACCTCTCCCATAAAAAGCCGCATTTCTAACGACTGATAGTTCATATTTAGCGAATCGAATAAGAGTAGAGCTTCATGCAAATACCCCCATGCTTCATCATCGTTTTGTAAAAGCATGTATGCACGAGCAAGGCCACTTAACGCAACTCCTTCAAAGCGTTTGTTCCCCATTGCGCGGCTTTGTTCGAGAGCCTCTAATCCATACGAGATACCTTCTTTGGGCCGTCCAACAAGTGCTGTCGCTCGGCAACGATTTGCGAGTAGATTCATTAAGCGGGGTTGATAGTTGAGGCGGCGACAAATAGCAAGCGCATCGTTACAGTACACGAGCGCTTCTTCATGCTCATTTAGGTAAGAATAAAGAATGCTGATACTATTTAAGGTATCAGCTATACCGTACTCGTCCTTTTCTCCACGATGAAGACTAAGAGCCTCCAACAATACATCTAACGCATGTGGATATTCACCAATACGCAGATTAACAAGGCCTATTAGCCGTAAACATTCGGCTAGCATTGAATCGTTACCTAACTCACGATACAACGCTAATGCTTCATTGATTAATGCTAATGATTTGGGATAATCAACTTGATCATATGCATAAAAATGTCCCAATATACGCAGGGCATCAGCTATCCCTTGATCATATTGCTGCTTTTTAAAGATGGGAGCTCTTGAAAGATTTAGCGCCTCGTTAGCTAACTCTACTGCCTTGATCGGATTGCTTTCGCGCAAGCTAAGTGCTTGTGCATTCAAATCATTAATTTTTGTCTGTTGCGTTAGAATATTGGTCATCTGAATTAAACTATGTGATCATGGCAAAATCGGCATGGTTCATTTGGCAGAAAAAAGGTATAATCGTAGGTGTGGTATATAGATTGTACTCAACATGGGAACAACTATGATTGATTGTAATAACAAGCATGTAAGTTCCCGGAGAACCACTAAAATAGGGACAGAAAATAGTATACCATGAATGAATTAAAGAATCTATAATTATCGTATATTTAGAACAAACCTCATATGGGCAACAAGCTAAATTTGCATCATTTACCCTTAACGGTAAGGTGACTCCCGTCGTATATGAGTAGGCCATAGGTATAAACTTAAGCCGTCCAGTGAGCACGCCTCGTGCGGCTCTTTTCAGCCATGAACCCGCGCGGGGCGTGCTCACTGGACTTAATTAACAATGTTTGTTCTTAAGTTTACACTTATGATGAGTAGGCATATATCCATCATATACGCCTAAAACAAAAGTATTAAAACCATAAAGACGTGATGCCAAAGGCGACAGCTGCGCCATTACACCTAAATCATAAAGAATCGTGATGGCTGTGGATTCACAGGCAAACAGAGAGAATGCAATTGCATTTTATAGAACCGCTTATTTAGAGACCTAGAGGGAGCGGTAGAAAAATATGTTGGCGACCGAGACATCCAACATAACCCGCTTGTCGGTGATGGGAAAGATGCATTCATCGCATACTTTGCTCAAATGCCAGAGGAATATCTAGGCTGAAATAACGTTTGTACGCGCAATAGCCGAGGACGACTTGTCGATTTCCACACGCATTAAGAGTGGCCTGATAATGATGCATATGCATCATTATCAGGCCACAAATCGTGATCCCGCAGTTATAGAGAATACCCACTCTGCTGTGGGCTACTAATAAACATACTGTCGAAATGAGTGAATGATAAAAAGGGGGGAATATCAATAAAAATACGCTTAAAATAGGCGATTCCGTCCGCGTTAAGAATGGATTTATTGATGAAGAACTTGATCAAGATATGAGTGGTTGGCAAGGACGCGTAAAAAAGTTGTATCTAGATGCAAATTCAGCCTTGATTGAATTTGATAGCATAACCATTAATGAATTGCCCAATACATATATTGAATGCTGCGAAGTAGACGGCTGTAGTTGGACTGAATATGGATATGGACTCCAATGGCTCGAAGCTGCGGAACCACGAGACAGTCTACATGATGCGGTTAAGGCAGAAGAAGCGAGAGAAGTTCAGGTTCGTTATTTGTATCTTGGTGAAGAAGGTCGTGATATCAATAAGATTCTCGGCGGCATTGCTCCCGGTAATATTATGGCAGACTTGGGTGCTTGGGAAGAGCATATGTTGCAGCATTTAGATTTTCCATTCGCGGCCCAAGTTAACGAATTGCTAGTGCGCAGTCCACTTCGGGTCGGTGATCGGGTCAAGGTCCATGGAATCGAGATAGTTGATGAAATGTATGGCGTTATCGTTAAACTTCGGCGTGGTCGAGAACATTTCCATCACCCACTTTGCGATCTAGCAGCCATAGATCAATCGTCATCCAACCATGACATTGTGCAATTGTACAGAGTCTGGTTTGCAAATCGATAGGTGGAGGAGCTTTTACGTGGCAGATCCGTTATCCCCAAAAGAGAAGTTAGAGGCTCACTCGGATGAGTTTCGCAAAGAGCTAATCCAAGTTACGAAAAACGTCTATGTTGGCGTGGGCTATGGCGCATCCAATGCGATTATGATTGAAGGCGAAACGGGCCTGATTATTGTAGATACGCTGGAGAGTACGAGCGCTGCAGAAATTTTGCTGGCAGACTTTCGCACTATTAGCCAGAAGCCGATTGTGGCGATTCTATTTACCCATAGCCATCGCGATCATGTAAGCGGGGCATCTATCTTTGCTGCCGAATTTGCGGACGGCATGGAGCCGATAATCTACGCCCGTGCAACGGAGACAGATATGCTGGGCGCGCCAGAGATTGCCGATATCAGTCGGCTGCGCGCGAAGCGTCAATTTGCGATTGGCGAGCCATCTTGGGTACGAATCAACTTGGGACTTGGACCAGGCGAGCGTCCGCTCAAAGGATTGGGTGCGGGCGCACTGCCTGCCACCGAAACGATTTCCAGCGAACGCGAAATGTTGCATATTGATTCCATAAAATTGGTGTGTGTTGCTGCCTCTGGCGAGACACCCGACACGATGGTGGTTTGGCTACCCGAAGAGCGACTCCTGATTGGAGCTGACAATTATTACAAATCCTTCCCAAATATTGCGCCGGTTCGCGGCAGTAAATATAGAGACGTGGCGTTGTGGGTTCGCAGCTTAGAGACGATGATCTCATTTGAGGCGGACCATCTGATCCCCGGACACAGCCGCCCGTTGCAGGGTGCCGAAACGATTCGTGCGGTGCTGACCGATTATCGTGACGCCATCGAACATATACTGCAAACGACATTACATGGCATGAATCAAGGGATGACGCCCGATGAATTGGTACAAGTGATTAAACTTCCTGCGCATCTAGCAGAGAAACCTTATTTGCAGGAATTCTACGGTAGTGTCGACTGGACAATTCGGTCAATCTTTACTGGATATTTGGGCTGGTTTGATGGGAATCCAACGAATCTGTTTCCGCTGTCGCCCCAAGAGCAAGCAGCGCGCTTGATCAGATTGGCAAATGGTCCAGTTGCGCTGATGGATCAGTTGGACGTAGCGGTGAAAGAGGGGGAGAATCAATGGGCGCTAGCTTTGGCTGATGCCTTGTTAACGCTAGATGCACACGCGGCTACGGCTAAATTGCTAAAGGCGAAGGCACTTAAGGCACTGGCCGAAGAGCAGATCAACGCGACGGCGCGTAACTATTATTTAACCGTTGCACACGAGCTAGAAAAAGAGATCGAAGCCTAAGTTTGCGCTTCTGGTTTTGGCTCTTCAAAATAAAGGGAAAAGTTGTGGAAGGAAAAATGATTGCTGTTACGGGTACCGCATTGGGCATTGGCGCGGCCATGGCAAAGCTCTTAAAAGAGCGGGGCGCAACGGTCATCGGGCTGGATGGAAATTTGGCACCGGAGAATGTTGACAGCCATATTCCCATCGATTTGGCAGACGAATCATCGATTGTTGGGGCGTAGCCGAAGTGAAGGCAGTTGCTGGTGGAAAGATTAACGCGCTCTGCAACATTGCGGGCGTGCCGCCAACTGTCCCGCCTGAACTGGTTTTGCAGGTGAATTTTTGGCCACGCGGTTCTTTACCGAAAAAATGGCTTCCCTGCTAAACGATGGGGCATCGATTGTCAACGTTGCATCCCTTGTAGGGCAGGGCACAAAGATTAGAGCTTTCTCAGCAACTTTTGGCGGTCGATAGCATTTAGGGCGCGGCGGCTTTCTGCGCTGAGTTCGATATTAACGAGGAAAATTGTTACGAGTTTAGTAAAGAGGCGGTGCTTGTATGGACCATGCAATGTTGGAGTCGTTGGCGTGATCGCAACATTCGCGTCAACGCGATTAGTCCATCGGTTGTAGAGACGCCTATCTTTGACGATTTTACGGAAACTGTGGGAAAACGAGCGCACGCCGCTAGTGCAATCATGGGCGATTTACCGGCTCTCGGTCAGCCTGACGAAATTGCAGCGATTATTGGATTTCTTTGCAGCGATGATAGCCGCCGTTTGAATGGGATTAGTATCCCGGTTGATGGGGGAATGGTTGCAGCGCACACGAGTCATCGGCTGGGATTTGCATTGTAGGGTACCAAGAAAATAAGAAAATAAATAGCCTCCTTATGTAATTAAAAATTAGTGATATAATGACACCGAACCCCAAGAACATTCTCTTTGTGCTTTGCGATCAACTCCGCTGGGACTATCTTTCCTGCTATGGTCACCCCCACTTGCACACACCAAATATTGATTGGTTAGCTGAAAACGGCGTGCGCTTTAAACATGCGTAGTTTGTGGGCCGTCGCGTGCGTGCATTTCCACCGGACGCTATATGTCGTCTCAAGGTGCAATGTCGAACACCGAGCCGATATCTGCCAGCGAGAAGTTGATGGGCGAGTACCTGCGGCCACTTGGTTTACGAAGTGCCGTCATCGGCAAAACGGATCATCGACCCGATGTTCATTTTATGGCGCGATATGAGATAGAACCAGAGAGCGAATTGGGGCAGCAGATTGCCAATCGAGATTTTGATCCGTACGACCGCAATATCGGCGTCCACCTTGATAAGCTGGTCAAACCTGGTCTGCAATACAATACATATCTAAACGAATTGGGGTACGACGGGAAAAACCCATGGCAAAGTTGGGCACAGTCGGTGGTCGATGATGATGGCAATGTGCGCAATGGGTGGCTCTGGAGCAATTCGAAGTATCCATCCCGCCTGCCTGATGAACATAGCGAATCCGCATACACCACGGATCGTGCAATTCAATTCATGGCAGAGATGGGCAATGAACCATGGTGTTTGCAGTTGGGCTATTACAAGCCGCACTGGCCCTATGTGGCGAATGCACCCTATCATGAAATGTATCCCGCCGAAACTCACCTGCCCATCAACCGTGCAGAAAGCGAGTTGAGCGGTCATCCCTTCCTGACAACTTATCAAAATTTACGGTTAAGCAAAGTTTTTAATCGAACCGGAGCGCGCGACACAATTGTCACAGCTTACATGGGATTGGTGAAACAGGTAGATGATCACTTTGGCCGTTTGTTAGCGCACATGCGCGAAAGTGGTCTGCTTGACAACACGATGATTGTTTTCACCAGCGATCATGGGGATAATCTTGGCGATCACTGGTGCGGCGAGAAAGATTTACCTTACGATTCGGCTAGTCGGGTCCCGCTGATCATCTATGATCCATCAGCCAACGCGAACAGCACCCGCGGCACGGCTGAAGAGCGCCTTGTCGAACTGATTGACCTATTGCCCACTTTTATCCATGTAGCTGGCGGTAAGCCATCGGAACATCAACACAGGTTAGAGGGGCGTTCGTTGCTGCCGTTACTGCACGGCAAAAGCAACGAACTTGTCTGGCGCGACTTTGTCATCTGCGAAATGGACTTTGTCCTGCGCGATTTTCCTGAGCTGCTCGATATTCCCATTGAGCAGGCACGAGGCTATATGATTCGGGACAAGCGCTGGAAGTATACGCTCTTTGAAGGCTTTCGGCCCACCCTCTTCGATATGCAAAACGACCCAAACGAGCTGATTGATCTGGGCGAATCAGCCGACCATATAGCGATTCGTGCTGCATTACACGAATCGCTCTTTTG
>ENA-ORXM01000828-ORXM01000828.1-marine-metagenome-genome-assembly--contig:-NODE-828-length-48249-cov-13.623329_pt1 | contig 48249 bp, 42 predicted proteins | sample MGYA00237867_ERZ511480 | MGnify/ENA primary metagenome ERZ511480 (study PRJEB26309, sample SAMN06266103) | marine metagenome | isolation source: Algal blade | place: United Kingdom:Sidmouth, United...
GCGCTTGTATTATCAGTTGCCGTCCAATCAATCGTGATCGGTCCGTCCATCAAGCCTGTCAGATCGTAGGCGAAGGAGAACGACATCGTCACTAAATCGGCCATTGTTATAGTATAAGATTGGCCGTTGCCAAAATCTATTACCGTGCCGTCCGCAGCCCCCGATATCATAGAAAAATCAAATGTGAAGTCTAATACACCATCACCCAGTTCTGCGATGTTGAATGTGGTGTCGGTGTTTGCGTCGATGTCCTGGTCAAAAATAATTGTCATTGTTTTTTTCCCTAATGAACCGGATGCGCCCCGGCTTTGATGATTATTGTGTTGGCTGTTTTGGTTGGTTTAAATTTTAGCGGCTCTGTGCGTGCAGCGAGAGAGACCGGCCAAATTATCCGTCTGAGGTTTTGAAAAACTGATCCGAAATCCTGCAGCCAACCATAAATTCAGGCATGGCTACAGGTTCGGAAACGCCCCGTTTCGAATAATTAATTATGCCATTTTTTTGGAATTGCGCCCCAAATTTAACATGGCCTTTGCCGGCCTCTTTTGTGCAGTCGTTAAATAAAACTGTAAATCATACGTGCCCCGTATTGCTCTGATCTGATGGACGTTAAATCCACAGAAGACTTCTATTTAAAAGCTAATTGTATCTAAGAAGAAGATCCAAAAAACTTACTTTAAGCCCTCCGGATGGAGCGCGCCCAACTCTCGCTTAGTTGACAAATTTGCTTTTGTTAAGTGTTTTTTTAGAATTTATGTCGATTCAATTTTAAGTAGATTTTCTCTCTTATCTATAAATGCCGATGACGTTCTGCGATTCCTTACATAATTGTTTGATAACGTATTATCGATGTTACGAGATTTTCCAACCGAAATATACTTAGAGAAAATTGACCTAAAACTGCGTTTTTACTGACGTTTCCGGCATATGATCGGTGTGGATTACACACAATATTAGCAATCGTTTCGCTACAAATTTTTTGGCAAATAATTAGTGATTTCAGGGAATAACACGGCAGGGTTTTAAGAATTTGAAACTTTGGACAAGACCAGTTCGACAGTTATTTCCCCATAGGCAAATTCAGAAAATACCTTGGTATCCATGATAATGAGACTAAATCCTGCGCGATGAAACCGGCAATTTTTGTCGCATCAATCGAAAACTTCACACATATTGATGAATCGTCATGATGAAAGTCTCAATCAGAACGGCACCGCCAGCAATGCTCTTATCGCTTGATTAAGACTGAACGCGTAAATAGACGTTCCCATGCGGATTTTTTTACTCCCACTCCTTTTCTTTTGTGCAGCACCGATCGCTCATGGGAACACCTCTGAAGCCGTCGTCCTTGCGGCACAAGATAGAACCCGGGCTGACGTTCGCTATGATCCCAAATATGTAAGTCTCAGCTATCCGGGCGGCGATGTGCCTGCCAATACAGGCGTTTGCACCGATGTCATTATTCGAACCTTTCGCAACGCTTTTGGCTTTGATTTTCAAAAAGCCGTGCATGAGGATATGCGTCAAAATTTTAGCGCCTACCCGCGGATATGGGGTTTAAAACGACCTGACAAAAATATCGATCACCGCCGTGTTCCCAATCTCGAAGCCTATTTAAAGCGCCAAGGCGCGGCCGTGCCGATCACCAAAAACGCGCAGGATTATAAACCAGGCGATATTGTCAGCTGGCGGCTAGGTGGAAGATTGCCTCACATCGGTATTGTCTCAAATAAAAAATCTGAATGGGGAACGCCGCTTATAATCCATAATATTGGCGCAGGTCCTGTTGAGGATGATCTATTGTTCAACACGGATATCCACGGACATTTCCGGTATATACCCAAGCCTAATCTCTAGATATAAACACCCTCTATGGCATCAACGCAGCGGATGATGCCGGCTGCGCGGCGACAGGCGTTTCTCGGCCCTCGGGAAGGAAGCACGGTAGAGACCAAAATAAAACACGGTAACCGCCAATATTCGCGCCGTCGACTGTCCCAGCCCCATTCCACACGGTGACATGTCCGGTAAATGAGGAGTCTGGAAAGTCCATCAAGACAATTCCCGGAGTGTCAGGTAAGTCAAAACTATTTCCCGACCCATCTATTACGGCCACGTCAGGCGAGCCAAAGCTCTCCAAAAAATAGCGTTCGAAATCCGCAACGCGGTAATAATACTGATCTTTATTCGCACCGCTAACAGTCTTATTATCTCCACTCCGCGGAATTTTATGTCCGGCCTTATTCAGCATATGAGACAGCCGCACCGCACACGCATTTGTCCATCGACCTTGATCGAGCGGCAAATTGCCATTGACCTCAACCATACCGCCAATCTCGCCCCAAATTCCAGCCGGACGGTCGTAAAGGTAATTTTCCCACATAACTTGTAAGTTTGGTCGTTTTGCGAGTTCGCCTTCGTTTAGGAAAGGTTTCGTGCAGACCAACGGCTTTTCGGCCCCGTAGACCAATGTTTCATATTTTGGAGTCTCAATTACAGCAGGTTCAGCTTTCGCCTGCTCCGCATCACCTGTTCGCTTTGACGTTGTGGCACAGGCTGACAAGGTGACCGAAATAACAGCCAAAGCTGATGTAAATTTCTTCATTTTCAACCCCCTTAATTAGGTTGTTTTAAGTGCCTCGGAAGGCTTTGTCACGTTAATGCCAATTTACTGAGAGTTCCCTGAACCGTCACAATGAAAACCAGTCATCCGACCTATTCGAAACTTGATGTGCACTGCACCAGTTTTTTCCATTCAATCTTTTATTTCCAATATGATGGAAACTTAACCGGATTTTCGTAATTGAACGGCAACTTAAAGGAAAAATCTCTACCGAGGGCCCCCGAAATGACTATTATATCGCATGATATCGTGTCTGAACCTCAAATTCCGCTGTCCAAGCTCCAAGCCTTACAGTTTGAGTGGTTATCTCGCGCCTCCCGCTTGTGCGGAATGGCGACCCTCGTGGTTGATACCGATTTAGAGATTAAGTTCTACGATCGGCGTGTCGCTGAAATATTGGAAGTCGATACATCTCTAGATTACCGAGGCAGAAACCTTCTCGAGGTTACAGGACAGCTCGCCAAGCGCGGCGACTTTGGACCGGGTGATCCGCAAATTTTTGTAGACCTTGTAAAAAAGCAATTCTGCAGACCCATGAGCTCGCCCGGCGAAATTAGTCAGGTCATGAACTTCCTGACGCCTTCGGGACGCCGTGTGCAGTTTAGTCAAGATTGCGAAGAGGATGGCTTGTTTGTCGTGGGCTGCCGGGACGTGACAAAGTCCCATATTCAGAAACATGCCCTAAAAGTGGCATTGGATAGTAGCGGCTCCGGCTATATTACCTATGATGTAGAGAGTAAAAAGTTCCAAGCATACGGCGATGCATCAACACGGCCCAGTCGAGATAATGGTCTGGCGCAAAGGCTTGTCAATGAGGATCCAAAACGTCTGATTAACTCTGACGATTATGACAAATTAGCGGCAGCTTGGAAAGCTTCACATAAATCCAGAGAGCCGTGGACAGGGACTTTCCGTACGAAAGACAATCAAGCCGATACGATCTGGGTCAAGTTTGAGGCGACACCTCAGATTTCTGAATCCGGAGTAATTACCAGCTATATATTTTTCTATACGGAAGTGACGGCGCAATTGCGCATTCAAGACGACCTAAGAAAAGCTATCGAGCAGTCCGAAAAGTCTTTGAGTGCGAAAAACGCGTTTCTAGGACGTCTATCTCATGAAATTCGGACGCCAATGAACGCTGTTGTGGGCATCGCAGATGCACTCATCCATCACGATGGAAATCCAAAAATATTACCCAAGCTCGAGCTCATCCAATCTTCGGCAGAGAAAATTATCCGAATTGTCGATGAAAGTTTGGAGCACACGAAACTGGCTGAGTCCAAAATACAACTCGATCCGCATGCTTCTTCCCCTCGCGAAGCCGTTGAAGCCGTCTGCGCCCTTTGGGAACAAAAAGCCGTGGAGAACGACATTGATTTACAATGCAAAATCGACGCGAGTGTGCCAGATTCAATCATTTTTGATTCCCATCGATATGAGCAATGTCTCAATAATTTGATTTCAAATGCGGTTAAGTTCTCGCCAGCAGGTCGGATACAAGTCATTCTGACGACCTTGGAAAAAGGCGGTCAAAATAATCTCGTCGCGGTTGTCAAGGATTCCGGTATAGGCATGAATGAAGCTCAACTCGCCAATCTCTTCGAGGCATATACTCAGGCTGACAAGACGATCGCCGGACGTTTTGGCGGCACCGGACTGGGCATGAACATCACAAAACAGCTGATCGAACTTATGGACGGAACCATCACGGCGAAGTCCGACCCCGGCGTTGGCACAGTCATCGCCCTGACCTTACCTATTTTGGAAGATCGCCGCGAAGAGGACAGACGCAGCAGCGACACCAGTAGTGCTCTTATCGAGGATATGCTCGAAGGTGCCGCACCTCCAGCGTCGGAGTATGGCGCGCTGAAGGTTCTTGTCGTAGATGATAATGCGACGAACCATATGGTCGTCACATCGCTCTTGGGAACTTTGGTGAAACAAATCGACGTGGCCGAAAATGGAATCGAAGCGATCCAAGCCCTAGATAAGGCGCGTGATGACAACGCTCAATATGACGTTGTTCTGATGGATATTCACATGCCCGTCATGGACGGCATTGAGGCGACACTTGCTATTCGCGGGTCGCAACAGCCTTATACCGACATTCCAATTATCGCCTTGACCGCTGACCCGCAATATCAACAAAGGCGACTCTGCAAAAATATCGGTATGGATGACGCGCTTGCGAAGCCTATTAAGCTCACGGAAGTTCTGGGTGCTATAGACCGTGTTTTCGACGGACGTCACGCATCCGACCTTGCAGCCTGACCCCTATCTAGGCCATAGGGACTTTCGAAAGTGAGTCCCCGTCATGCCTGTTAAAAATACCGTTCTTAGCGCGTTCCTCGCCGTAACAACTTTGGTTAGTTGTCAGGAAAAAGACACGACAGACACATCCTCAAATTTTGCTAGAGCTTGGTGCATTTCCGGCGGGCCGATTTACACCGCCAATGATGAAAGCCCGAAGGTTGAAGCGGTAGCTATCCGAAAAGGCGTCATTACTTACGCGGGTCTGGATACGGGCAATTGGTGTAAGGACGCCGCAGGTGGAAACTCAAGGAAAGTCGATCTGGCGGGGGCAGCGGCGTATCCAGGCTTCACGGATGCGCACGGTCACCTCATTGGTATCGGTTTGCGGGAGATGACGCTCAATCTGGAAGGCGTCTCCTCAATTGCGGATTTGAAAGCCAAGCTTGCCGCAGTTGCCAAAGATATCCCCGCGGGTGAAACAATTTACGGTCGAGGTTGGATTGAAACACATTGGCCGGAAGATCGCTTTCCCAATCGCGCCGATCTAGATTCCGTAACAACTGCACATCCCGTCATTTTAGAGCGCGCAGATGGCCATGCGAGCGCAGTCAACACGCTTGCGCTCACGATGGCGAACATTACCGTTGACACTGAAAGCCCGTTTGGTGGGGCCATAAACCGAGACGAAACAGGTGAAGCCACAGGTATGTTGATAGATAATGCGGCAGGGCTTGTGCAGCCGCTTATGCCGGTCTTGACTGAGGCGAGAAAAAAAGAGGCCTATATTCGCGGCGCCAACCTTTATGCAGCCCGTGGCTGGACAAATATTCATTCTATGTCTGTTGACCCTGCCGACGTCCCAATGATCAATACTCTGGCACGCAATAAAGACATCAAAATCCGAGTCTATAACTCTCTCGACTTACTCTCCGGACGAAACAAAACACTCGCGAATATGTCCAACCTGCAGAGCGTCGAAAACAAACTTATTACGACGCGGGCTATCAAACTTTACGCGGATGGAGCTTTGGGGTCCCGAGGGGCCGCACTCTTAGCGCCCTACTCTGATGACGAGAAAAATTCAGGTCTGTTGCTGCTCAAAGAAGACTCGGCTAAATCAATTTTTGACGCCGCTCTGCGCAATGGTACGCAGGTTAACACCCACGCGATTGGGGACCGTGCCAACCGCATGATATTGGATTGGTATGAGGCCGCCTTTGCGCGGGTACCTCAATCGCAATGGGCAGAAAAAGACCCGCGTTGGCGTATTGAACATTCTCAAATCATTGAATCAGCTGATATTCAGCGCTTTGTAGCTTTGGGCGTCATCCCGTCGATGCAGCCCAGCCACGCCATTGGCGACCTACATTTCGCACCAGATCGTCTTGGAAAAGACAGACTTGAAGGCGCCTATGCTTGGCGGGCATTGATTGACAGCGGCTCAATCATCGCGGGCGGCTCTGATGCGCCTGTCGAGGTTGGTGATCCGCGTATTGAGTTTTATGCGGCAACTCAACGGATGGACTTGAACGGGTTTAGCGATGAGGATTGGCACCCCGAGCAAAAAGTTACGCGTCAGGAAGCGTTGAAAATGTTCACCATCTGGCCAGCATATGCTGCCTTTCAAGAAACCGAGACAGGCTCTATCGAAGTCGGTAAATTGGCTGACATTACAGTCTTTGATACCGACATCATGACAGCAGACGGACCTGACATTCTGAACGCCAAACCCGTTTTGACCTTAGTTGGTGGACGGGCGGCGTTTGACGGACGCTAGTCGCGAAAGTTTTTGAACTGAACCGGCTGATCTAAATCCATGGATTTGATGAACTCCATCGTGGCCTGAAGATCATCGCGTTTCTTACCGGAGACGCGCAGCTCTTCTCCCTGAATAGCAACCTGCACTTTGATTTTCTCGCCTTTGACCGCCTTGACAATCTTCTTAGCGGTCTCTTTGTCGATACCTTCTTTGACAGTGATGCGTTGGCGCACGGCCATGCCTGTCGCCTTCTCCTCATTGCCGTAATCCAACTGACCCGGTTCGATTCCGCGCTTGGACAAATTGCCCCGCAATATCTCCTGAACTTGTTTCAGCTTTAATTCATCATCAGCGAAAACAGACAGACCGCCATCTTTGACTTCGACGGTGGACTGCGACCCCTTGAAATCATAGCGGGTGGATATCTCCCGCGTGACGTTTTGAACGGCATTATCAACTTCGGCCATGTTGACTTCGGAAACGACATCGAATGATGGCATGGGAGGCTCCTAAATAGACTTACTCGTCTATTATGGCGCTCGCCTTTCCGTCTTTCAAGGTTTGCGCTAAAAGTGTCCCCACGACAGAGCTGTAGTCATCAGTCCAGACCTTCACATGGCGGCTGGATGTCCACTCAAGGAACCTCTCGTCACCTGATGTCACGCTTTGCATAATGGCGTCAGGGCCCATCAAGATACCCGTCGCGCGAGCGCCGTATTCTGCGTATGGATTTCCGGGAAATTCATCCAAATCAATATATCTTGCCGTCAGGCCTGCGTCCTCTGCCAAGCGGTCCACGACCGATGTCACATCCAGCATCTTGTTCGACGTATGGAAGAAAACCAACCCTTCGTCCGTCATTCGCGACTGATATAATGCCAAGGCTTCTCGCGTTACCAGATGAGCCGGAATAGAGTTAGAACTGAACGCGTCAATAACGATCATATCCAAGGCTTTTTCTGGAACATCATTCAGCTTCTGGCGAGCGTCCCCAATTCGAATATCCGCATTCGGCGCACAGCTTTCAATATAGCTGAAATATTTCGTATTTCGGGCAAGATCCACTACGGCAGGATCGATTTCAAAATACATCCAATCGTCACCGGGCTGTTCGTAACAAACCATGGCCCCTGCCCCCAGGCCCACAACGGCTACGTCAATATTTCCGCCCAGTCTTTTGCGCAACGCTTCTATGGAAACATGAATAGAACCGCCTTCCACATAATACGATGTCGGGATTTTCTGTAAGGCGGGATCTCGCAACTGATAATTATGCGAGGTGTCGCCATGAACGAATTTGTGAATTGTCCCATGTTCGCCTTCGTTGGCCTGTACAGCCAGAAGTGAATAAAATGATCGGTCCTTATACAAACTGTCTGACCCTAAGGGATCGAAGGCTATAGCGACAACAGCCAGACCAGCGAGCATGCCAACCTTAATAATGCGGCTAAAATCAAACCTCATAGAGGCGATGGCGACAATTCCGACCGTAATAAAGATGACAAGCGGAAAGTCCGATCCCGAACTCGAAAGAAGCCACGCGTTGATAGCGGCAGCCGCGAGGCCAATAAAAAACAACTGCCATGGCTTTTTACCGGCCTTTGGCATTTCTATGCCCGTCGGGCGCAGGAACAAAACCAAGGCCAGAACCAATATGAATTCGTAGATCGCATTAAAAATCACAGGCGCAATTAGGGCGTTAAAAATTCCGCCTAAAACGCCGCCAACCGACATGAGAATGTAAAACTCAGTCAAGCCTGTTGCAGCTGGGCGTTTCTCCACAAGGATTGCATGACAATATAGCGAAATAAGGAAGTAAACGATCAGCAGCATTGGAATTTTAACGATAGGCGGCGGGCTGGTACTAAAATGAAATCCGGCGAATTCCATCGTATTGATAGGTGCGATCAAAAGAAATCCAACGATGACGACCCAAGGAAATAGCTTTGACAGGCCGCTCGCGCTGACCATGGGCTTGCGCGCAAAAACGATAACAAAAGTCAAAAGATAGAGCGCCAAGGGCATAATCCAGAGGAACGGCGTCGAGGCGATATTATTTGTCATATATGACGTTACGCCCAGCATGAGGCTGGAAGGCAGGAACGCGAGGAAGATCCAAAACGCTTTTTGTTTCCAACTCGCCTCTATGCACTTCGTGTGGGTTTCCACAGTTTTCACGACGGGCGCTAATCTACGCGTTAAAACATAGGCTGTCATGAGCAACATTACCAGAAGCCCCGCATAGCCAATGGCCCAGCTAAACGTCTGCCCTCCCAAGCGCGTGTTGGGCTCAATGATGAACGGGTAAGCGCAGAGAATTATCAGGCTGGCGGCATTGCTCGCCGAATAGAGAAAATACGGATCATCAGCATCACGGTGATCGGTCAAGCTAAACCAGCGTTGAAGCAGCGGGGCATTGGCGGACAGGGCGAAAAAAGGCAAACCTACGGTTATTCCAAACAAACCCAATAGCCAGAATGTCGGCATACCGCTGGCGGGGAGAACTATGTCGGCAGGTACGGCTAGGGGAAGGAACAAAAACCCGGACATTGTCACGCAGGCATGGACTGCAATCTGCGCTTTGACCGGGAGATATTTTGAGACCAAATGCGCGTAGATATACCCGCCCAAGAGCATAGCTTGGAAGAACACCATAGCTGTGTTCCAGACATTTGACGCTCCGCCAAGTAATGGCAAAATCAGCTTCGTAAACATCGGTTGGACCGAGAACAAAAGCGTAGCTGAAAGGAAAATTGTGGCCGTGAAGATGACAGCCAATCCAAGGGATCGGCGATCGACTTTATCGGAACTTAGGTCCGGGCCTTCGGCATCAATAAATGTCATGTTCATCCCCCGCAATGATTGCGAAGGATTACGTTAGCTAAACAGGTTGAAAATCCCGTTAAATTATATCTTCTGATTTGTGTAAGCGCGCAGCTCTCGACGTGCCACTTGTCTGCGGTGAACAGCATCCGGGCCGTCCGCAAAGCGCAATGTGCGCTGTCCCTGCCACATGCCCGACAGAGGCGTGTCTTGTGAGACGCCCGTGCCGCCGTACATTTGCATCGCTTGATCAATAACTTCTAATGACATGCGAGGCGCTTCCACCTTAATCATGGATATCCATGGCGCAGCGTCACGTTTGGACATTGTATCCATAGCCCACGCCGCTTTCAAGCAAAGCAGTCTCGCTTGTTCGATCTTAATCCGGCTTTCGGCAATGATGTCAAAATTCGCGCCCAAGAAAGCGAGCTGCTTGCCAAAGGCTTCGCGCTTCAAGGACCGCTCACACAATAGCTGCAGAGCTTTCTCGGCCTGACCGATGGATCGCATACAGTGATGGATGCGGCCAGGGCCAAGGCGGCCCTGGCTGACTTCAAAGCCTGCGCCCTCGCCTATCAATAGCGCGTCTGCCGGAATGCGGACATCCGTGAAACGAATATGCATATGACCATGCGGCGCATCATCATGACCGAACACCATCATGGGGCGTAATATTTCAATACCGCCTGCTTCGGCGTCCACGACAAACATAGAATGTTGATTGTGTTTTTTTCGGTCCTCATCGGGCGTTTTCGCCATGAGGATATAGACCTTACACCGCGGATCACCTGCACCTGAAGACCAATATTTCTCTCCATTTAGCACCCACTCATTGCCATCTTTGACCGCTGAGAACTCCAAGTTAATCGCATCAGATGACGCGACGTCCGGCTCCGTCATGAGATAAGCAGAACGAATTTTTCCTTCGAGCAATGGCTTGAGCCACTTCTTTTTATGTCCCTCAGTACCGTAACGCTCAAGCACTTCCATATTGCCGGTATCCGGCGCAGAACAGTTCATCGCTTCGGATGCCATATGCACCCAGCCCAGTTCTTCAGCAATATACGCGTATTCCACAGTCGAGAGGCCAAAGCCTTCGTCAGAGTCGGTCAGCCAGAAATTCCAAAGTCCTCGCTTACGCGCTTCCGCTTTCATCGTTTCCAAAATTTCGGTTTGGCGCTCGGAAAATGCGAAACGTCCACCTTTCGCTGTTCCAACAAGGCTATGAAATTCCTCGTCCAGAGGGGCGACGTAGTTACGGGCAAAATCACGAATTTTTTCGACAAGCGGTTTTACACGCTCACTCATTCCTAGATCCATCTCGGCCATTATATTTCTCCTGTTCTTATTTTTTCGCGGGCGGTCTCGGCTAGCGCCATGACCATTTGCCCATAGTTTCTAAATCGTTCGTCTCGGGTCGCGCCGCTGACGTAACGGAAGTAAATTTGTTGGATAATCACCGAGAGGCGCCAGATGCCATAAACATAGTAATATGCCATGTCGGAGACATCATATCCCGTGCGATCCGCATAAAACTTCAATATCTGTTGCCGGCTCATCATGCCGGGATTCATGCAAGGCTGGCGGACAGTAAGTTGCATATGGGGCGGATCATCCGCCTGGACCCAATAAGCCAGCGTGTTTCCGAGGTCCATCAAAGGGTCCCCTAAAGCGGATATTTCCCAGTCGATTATCGCGGAAATCTTAGTTGGGTCATCTGGGTCCAATATACAGTTGTCTATTCGATAATCGCCGTGCAGAACGCCGACCTTACCGGAATCTTTTGGCATATTTTTCTCAAGCCAAACTTGGATATCCTCATAATGCGGGACATCATTCGTCAGCACGCGATTCCAACGACGGTTCCAACCTTTGATTTGACGTTCCACATAGCCGTCAGGTTTCCCAAAATCAGAAAGCCCTGCAGTCTCCACATCCAATGTGTGCAGATCGCAAAGTTTGGAAAAAAACGCCTCGCAAAGTTTGCGGTTCTCGGCCTCACCCCACCCCCAATCCTTTGGGATGCTGTGCAGAATGTGCCCATCCACGCGGTCCATGACGTAAAATTCTTTGCCGATATAGCTTTCGTCATCCGTGTAATAGAGGACAGCCGGCACAGCCGGAAAAACGGGCTGGAGATCTCTCATGATCCGGTACTCACGGAACATGTCATGGCCTCCTTTTGGGATTTTACCGAAGGGCGGGCGGCGCAAAACCAGCCGTCGATTTGGGTAATCAACGGCATAGGTCAGGTTTGAGGCTCCGCTGGGGTATTGCGTAACTTTTGCTTCACCCGTCAGGCCGGAAATCGCCTCCTTCAACAGCGGATCAATGACCGACATATCCAGCGCTTCACCGTCACGAACCTGAATGGTAGGGTTTTTATCCGCCATAATTATATAATTGCCCCGGCATCAACAACCATGCCTTGACCGGTAAAGTAGCTGCTTGCATCGCTGACCATGTAAAGCACAGCCCCAACCATCTCCTCCGGTTGAGCCATGCGAGAGATTGCGAGGTTTTCGTCCATAAACTTTTGCATTCCGGGGGCTTTTTTAAGCGCGGAAGCTAATTTTGTATCCGTGAATCCGGGGAGTAATGCGTTCACACGAATACCGTGATTGCCATATTCTTTTGCCATCCCCTTTGTCATTGAGATGATGGCCGCTTTTGTCATGCCGTAAATGACCCGCCCTTTCCCGGGCTGTATGCCGTCAACTGATGCAACGTTAACAATAGCGCCTTTGCCATTCTTCAGCATGAGCGGAATAGCCTTTGATGACAGGTAATATGGACCTTTGACATTCACGTCGAAAGTTTTGTCATAAGCCCCTTCCGGCGCTTCGTGAGCCGGGCCCATGTAAGGGTTTGTTGCGCCATTATTAACGAGGATATCCAAACGTCCATATTTCTCCGCGATCATATCGATGACTTTGTCATGGTGAGATAATTCGCCCAAATGCAACTCAGCACTGATTGCTTTTCCGCCAGCGTCGCGAATAGCCTCTGCAACCTTTTCGCAATCAGCTTGTTTCCGGCTGGAGCAAATGACGGTCGCGCCATGTTGCGCGAACCCGTGAGCTATGGCTTCGCCGATCCCGCGCGATGCGCCGGCAATCAAGGCAATGCGTCCACTTAAATCAAATCTGTCGCTCATATCCTTTAACCTTTGTTCTCAAACGCACGACCCACTTTGGCCTTTAGCTTTCGCATCCCGGACAAATACGCATCAGTATAGGTCGCCCTATTTATGAAGTAGCTTTTTACAACGGGGTGTGGAAACACCATAAATTCGTCGGCAGCGATCGCCGCTTTTAAAGCATTGGCGACATCTTTTGGCTCCAATAGACCGTCTTGCGACCCTTCAGCCATCGGCATGCCTTTGGTCATGTTCGAGCGAACATATTGCGGGCAAATGCAATGGGATTTAATTCCCTGTTCGCCGTGTTCAATTGCGATACTCTCTGCCAAACTGACGGCTGCATGTTTTGTGCAGGAGTAAGATGCGCTACCGATCTGGTTTAAAAGACCTGCCGCCGAGGCCGTAATTACGAATCGACCACTTCCGCGTTCGACCCAACCGGGCATGAGCGCCCGGGCCGCGTAGACAGACCCCATGACATTCACTTGCCACGCCTGCTCCCAACTCTCATTGCTCGCGCCGGCCACATATTTTCCATTCCCCGAACCAACTCCGGCATTAGAGACATAGATATCAATGGCGCCATGATCGCTCTGGACACTCGCGACGAAAGCTTGGACTAACGCATCACTGGACACGTCGCATTCATAGGCATGGGCGCCAATTTCAGACGCGGTTTCTTTAGGAGATTGCAGGTCGCTAATGGCAACCACTGCGCCTTCTGACACAAACATTTCCGCGAGACCGCGGCCAATGCCTCCGGAAGCGCCGGTAATACAAACAACTTTATTTTTGAACATGCTTTTGGTTTAGAGTGCTTAGATACAGGTTCAAGACACAAATTTGAATGTTCTCATAAACCTTTTGATGTGTCAGAAATGCCGATAGAGGGAGCCACAAAATGATGTCATCATCTGGATCGGGTGGAAGTCTTGGAGAGCTGGAGGCCGCAGCCCTCATCGCGGGTGAAGACCTTCTGTCTCGCGATGATATTCCCGACGAAAATCAGCAGATGACTTGCTTCTCCTGCGGTGAAACTATGAGGGGCCTATTCTGCTATAGTTGTGGTCAGAAAAATGACGACTACCGGCGGTCTATTTTGTCACTCTTCTCTGAGACTTTCGCCTCTGTGTTTTCACTGGATAATAGAATGTGGCGAACTTGGCTCATGTTGCTGGTAAAGCCAGGGCGTGTGGCCAGAGAGTTTTCAGATGGCAAACGAACAAACTGGACCTCCCCGGTTAGAATTTATCTGGCCCTTTCCATCATCCTGTTTGGCTATATGGGCCTCACTCAAACACGGATTTTTAGTGTTCGCACGGATATCGTTCCGAAGGCCGAATTCATTGGTCCTGTGGAAGACCTTGAAGATGCTTCGGTAAAGCTCAAACCTGATTTCGGATTTTTTCGACGTCAATCTGAATTGGACCGTTTGAACGCAAGTGTTGATTTCGAGCGTGTAGCGCGACTCATGCAAGGCACTCCGCGACAAGTCTTTGCTTTCAACGAAGATCTGACTTTACTTGGTGACCTCCCAAGCAACGATCTTCTGAAATCCAGTGGAGTCTGGCCTGATACGGACGACAGTGAGAATGATGAAGTCACCGAGGATGAGTATCGTACCCAAGCCTTGGAAGCCTATGCTGAGCAGATCGATGATATTGTTGACAAATATAATGGGGTGATTTTTCTCGTAAAGAATCAAGATACCATTGGCAGTCGTATCTTAGAGGCTGACAAAACAAATTCACCGCTGGATATAGCGAATGAAATACGCTTTGGGGGGACCGAAGACGCTAAAGCGCTAGCCCGAGAGGCACTACTGTCGATCGATCAGGGCCTCAAGAATTTAGGAATGACGCGTTCGGATATCCACAAATTACCTATTGAGGATAAAAATAATTATAGTTTCAGTCTTGGAACCGGGTCAGTGATTGGCGTGAAGCTCTCTGAAACAGACCTACAAAAAATATTTGTAAAATTCCTTCGGAACCCTGCATTACTAAATGAGGGAATATCGCGATACCTGCCGCGTATCATGTTCCTCATGATGCCGTTCGCTGCCCTCATTGGCCTTATCTTTATTCGGGATAAAAAAAGAGCTCTCCTTTACGACCATTTGGTTCACGCCACTTACATTCATGCGGTCACGTTTGCGTTCCTACTTATTCTCATCCTGCTGTCTCAATGGACACCTTTGAAAGGTATGATCAATCTCTTTTTCATTGGATTAGCGATCTACCTCCCCCTCAGCGCAAAAACTATGTTCAAAAGAGGGTGGTTCAAAACAATTTTCGCAAGTTATAGCATCGCACTCTTTTATGGGCTTACAATGTTCGTAATTGTAACGCTCTTAACAGCACAATCTGTGGTTAATGCGGCAAGCCCCGGCCCCGTTTAACGGGATATTCGACTGCCGGGTTTGGGAGCCCTGTCGCCAAACCACCAAAGGGTGGCGGCGGTTGCTGCAAAAACGGCCGCTTCTGCAATAGCTTGATTTTGGGTCTGAATGAAAATCCATGTGGTGATTAACCAGAGGAGCAAAGTCAGAGATGGCCTGACCAACCTCAATAAGTTTATAACCCAGCGGCTGGCCACGCCGCTTGCCGCGTCCGCTAAAATTGACGCCTCCAGCCCTTTCCAAGATCCGGCTTGAGCCGCCAACTCAATCTCAATCTCAGACTCTTGCGCACGCGCTCTCATGTTTAGCTCATGCAAGCGGTACTCATGGCTCCATCTGGCTTTTTCCTGCGCATTTTCATCACGACGTTCAAAGAACCCTGCAACACGTCCAAGCGCTGTCCCGACAAGGCCAAATACACCGCCTGCTGCGGCGTCTAAGCCCAAACCTATTATATCTGCCATAATTGTTTTGCTTTCTCTCCGGACCACCAGTTGCGCGGTCGTCCGAGGTCAATGTGAAGGAATGTGTTGTAAAATCCGAAGCCGGTGAAACCCGCATTGCGGCAGGCGCGCAATAGTTTGCGTCTGTCGTGCCCAAGCGTTGAAATATCGGCAGCCAGCTTGAGGTGTTGCGAGAACGGGGCTCCACCCACCCTCGCATTGTGCAAGGCGCACCGATGACCTGACAATATGACGAGAGGACGCCTAAGCTCTGAGCGTACAGTTTGAATTTTATCCAGAAACTCAGGCCAATAAAATGTTTCGCCGCAATGACGGCATGAAAACTCCGAAGGGTCAAAATTCGGCCAGCGCCAATCAGTAATGTGTTTCGTATTTTCCACAATACAAAATTACGCGCAGTCGCAAATGTGTGGACGCATAAAAAAAGCCCGCCATAAAGACGGGCTTTTCTACATTTTAATTCGAGGAAATCCTTAGGTGAATAGACCCAATTTGCGGGCCTTCTTGGCTGCCAAGTAATAGAAGGTAACGCGGTTTTTAAAGCGCTCACCTTTCATATCTGCACAGACCTCCTGAACGAGCTCCATTTGACCGGAGGTCTTGCCGAGTTTCTTGGTTACAAAACCACTTGCAACACGCTTCAACTCAGCTTCGTCAGAACAGGCCACGAGTGATCCATCGCGCGTGCTCATGGCCGCACCACAATGTTTGGCGATACCTGCAACGACTGGCTTACGCGCTTTCGGGTCAAACTTTTGCACGTTAGCAAAATATTTCTCGAGCTTCGCATCAGCTTCGCTCATTTTTGCAGATTTGCGCTTAGAGCCGGCTTTTGGTCCAGGCTTCTGACGCGGCTTACCGGCTGCGGTCAAAGCGCTACGCTTTGTACCGGGCTTTGGTCCAGGCTTTTTACCCGACTTAGCGGCCTTAGCAGCGGGTTTAGTCTTCGAGAGACCCTTCGCCTGCCTGATCCACTCATCCCGTCCGATACGGCCCGGGAAGGAGTCTATAACGCCTTCTACCATCGTCACATCTTTTGGCTTCCAAGCTCCAATCTGACGGAAGTAATAAATACCTTTTCCGTTCAAATCTTTCTCAAACTTTGGCCCGATACCTTTGATGAGTTTCAAATCATCCGGCTTACCGGCTGTTGGGCCGTCAGTGTAGAGAACCTTCGGCTTCGGCGCGGCTTTCGCTTTTGGCTTAGCTTTACGCTTCGGCTTAGGTGCAGCTTTCTTCTTCGGTGCAGCCTTTTTAGCTTTCGGCTTTGGCGCCTCAGCAACCTGGCTTTCCAAATATTTCACACGCGCAGCCAAATAGCGGTTCCGCCATTCGAGTGCGTATGTGTCATCGTCGGAAGCAGCTTCCGACTTGGTAGCAACAGCTACCGTAGCGGCAGCACCTGCTGCAGCTGCGCCAGCGGCCAATTTGCCTTTCAGGCCAGTGATCTCGGTGTCGCGAGTGGAAACGCGGCCTTCGAGTTCTTGGACACGAGCGCGGAGGCTATCAGCTTCAGCGCGCAATGCACCTTCGCCTTCGACCGAAAGGTCACCGTCCACTTTTTTGCCTCGGAAGAAAAGCCAACCGAGGAGAAGCCCCAGTAGCCCGATCAACAAGAGCGGCAAGAGCAAGAAACATAAAACAAATGCGATAATATTAGACATGAAGGATACCCCTATTGAGTCTGAGATACTGTGAAGGTGATACGGCGATTTTCCGCACGGCCCTCGGCAGTGTCATTAGTTGCGCGGGGACTGGCTTCACCAAATCCCACAGCGGTCAGACGGTCAGCTTCGACCTGCTGATCAGAAAGATAATTTTTAACGGTCGCTGCACGAGCCTCTGAAAGACGTTGGTTATAACCTTCGTCTCCGATGCTGTCCGTATGACCACCAATTTCCACCCGGAATGACGGGCATCTATTTGCGGCCGATGCAATCGTATTCAGAAGATCGAAGCTGTCGGCGCCTTTAATATTGGCAGCACCTGTTTCGAATTGAATACGTTTACCCGTTCTCACTTGTTCAAATAGTTTTTGGCAAACAGACACAGATGTGATCTCGCCTGTTGTCGGAACAACAATTTCCGGAACATTAATATCGGCTTTAAACGCCGCAGCATATTTACCAGGAAAACTTTGACCGGCTTGGATGATGCGATCTCTCACACCAACATCAGAGGCTGTGCCCTGAAGTAAGCCATTATAGTTTTCTTGAGAAAATGTGCCTTTGTCCAACGCCGCCAACTGGGTCATATATCTTTCAGACACATTGACGAAGTTTTCGTCAGGTGCGCCGGAAGCTATCCGAATAGTACGATCAATCACTTTCGTATTGAAAATTCGGTTGCCGGCCAAGATCAAATCTTCCTTGGCTTTTTGAGATGGGACGAAACCATTCAAAGTGACATTTCCATCCAGATTTTTTACCGCATTAAAAGTATAAGGCGACTGAGCCGGGACGCTTGCAAAAGACATGTCGTCTTCAACTGTGTGCCAGCGCCGCTTATTTTTACATGCGGAACATTCTGTATTCTCTGCGATAGACATCGCATCTGCTTTCGCAGACTCACTGAGAGCTTCTCCAGATAGAGTTGCAACATTTCCGGACATATCGACCTGGATGTTGTTGTAACCCTGACTATCTAGAGCTGCTCGAATATCGTTTTCCATGCTGTCAATTTTCGGCATCCCGAAAATCCAACCCAGAATTAGCGCCGCGATGGCTAATATTAGCCCGGCGCCAAACCATTTCGAAAACATGGGCAATCCTCCCTATAAAGCGCAGCCGATACAATATGAATCAGCGCTAAGCAGGCCCTTAGTTGATTATGCAACAGCATGCAATGATTAGGCCTGACAATTAAATAGCTTAGTCAGGTTGTGTTCAGTTAAGCTTTACTGAGGTAATTCTGATGCCAGGTTTTTACATGCTGCGATATATTCAGCGTACATCTCTGCAACGACTTCACTAACGGGCGGTGCATCTTTCACGGATCCGACACCCTGCCCTGCGCCCCAAATATCTTTCCAGGCTTTCGCATCTGTGTTCCCACCGGACCCAAAGTTCATGGATGACTTATCAGCCTCCGGAAGATTGTTCGGATCTAGCCCTGCTTTTTCAATTGAGCCTTTGAGGTAATTTCCGTGTACTCCTGTGAACAAAGAAGATAAAATAATATCCTCGCCAGAGCTCTCAACAATTTCGTCCTTATAGCCCTCTTCAGCGTTAGCTTCCGCTGTCGCAATAAATCGCGTACCGATATAAGCCATATCAGCCCCAATCGCGAGTGAAGCGGCGATCGCGCCGCCCGTAGCGATTGAACCTGACAAAAGAAGCGGTCCGTCAAAGAACTGACGAATCTCCGGTATAAGAGCAAAAGGCGACAAACGTCCCGCATGACCACCTGCACCGGCACAAACGGCAATTAATCCATCTGCGCCCATAGAAAGAGCCTTCTTGGAATGACGAATATTCGTTACGTCATGCAGGATAATGCCGCCATAGGAATGCGTTGCGTCATACACCATCTGATTGGCTTGCAGCGACGTGATAATGATTGGAACCTCATGTTTCACACAAACCTCCATATCTTCCTGCAGCCGATTGTTCGACGGATGGCAGATTTGGTTGATGCCAAATGGCGCAACCTTTTTATCCGGATTGGCTTTCTGATATTCTTCCAGCTCGAGCTTAATCCTAACAATCCATTTTTCGAGCGTTCCAGACGGCCGTGCATTTAACGCCGGAAAAGTCCCGACGATCCCTGCCTTACACTGCGCTATGACAAGCTCCGGACCGGAGACTATAAACATGGGCGATCCGATAACCGGCATTGGCAGGCCTTGAAGAATTGGCGGCAGAGACATCTAGTTTTCCTTGCTATCACGATATTCAGAATCAGAGTTAGCCGTTATCCAGGCCATCGCGGCAAAGCCGGCTGTATTCTTCTTTATCTCATTAGGGTCAATCTTGTCGAATGTATCGTCATGCGTATGATGAAGGTCGAAATAATCTGTGCCGTCTTGTTGCAGACGCATGGCGGGAACGCCTTCCCGTTTGATTGGTCCAATATCCGGGCCACCTGTGGTGTCTTTCTTGATCAAAGGTAACTCCAATAAATCCGCGAGCATTTGCATATCCTCCCGGCCCTCTGTCCAATTATAGTGAACTTCATAGGGCGCTTCTGCGCCAAAATCCGATTCCGTTGCCATAACATGGTTAGGTAATTCAGCTTTATACTTATCGCGATAGGCAAAGCCGCCGAGCAATCCGATTTCTTCGGACCCGTAAGCCACGACGCGAATAGTGCGTTTCGGCTTCAGACCCGACTCTATGATGACCTGCGCCGCTCCGGCTGAAATGCCAATGCCTGCGCCGTCATCAATCGCGCCAGTCCCTAAATCCCAGCTATCCAAGTGGCCACTGATCAAAACGATTTTTTCAGGCTCTTCTGTCCCAACAATCTCGCCAATCACGTTTCCTGTGGGTCTGCCGCCTGTGCTGATTGGAGACAGCGTCATTTTGACGGTGATTGTCTCACCGCGTTTGAAAATTCGTTCTATCTGATCCGCATCAGGGCCGGAAACCGCTGCGATTGGAATTTTAGCAACGTCCGGCGCGTAGCGCATCCCGCCCGTATGGGGAAAACGATGGCTGTCTGTGCCAACGGAACGGATAAGGACAGCGACGGCACCATGTTTCGCAGCTTCTGAGGCTCCGACGCGGCGTTTCATGCCCGCAGGCCCGTACCCGGCCCCGTCAGGCGCTTTTTTCATACGCCCGTCAATAAAGGCGATTTTACCCGTCAAATCTTCGGTGGTTTCTTGAAGGGCATCCAATTCTGAAAAATACACCACCTCAGCTTCAATCCCGGTCGCTGGAGTCGCAACAGAATAGCCAAGGGCAGTGATCTCCAAATTCTGGGGATAAGGCGCAGTTATCGAAGCCGTTTCCGCACCACGCTCCCATCCGGGAATTGTGAAAGGTTCAACCCGGACATTCTCAAGGCCGATCTCTTTGAATTTCGCAACGGCCCAGTCCCGGGCGCGGGCCTCGGCTTCGGTTCCTGCCATGCGTTGTCCAACCTCGGTCGTCAGGCTCTCTGTAATATCATAGCCATAACTTCCCGCCAGAGCGATCTCGATGAGCTGGGATGCCTGTTCGATCCGCTCATCCACCTCCATTTTTGGGGGTGGTGTCGTCTCAACAGTTGGTTCTGACTCTGATTTAACAGTGTCGACTTTAGGTTCACATGCCGCAATCGCGAGTGCTGCGGCTATTATAACTGTGTAACGCATAGGATTTTGCCTCATTCTGCGATTCATACAAAAGGCGTAAACAGTAGCGATTGCACCATTGCAATATCCAATTATGAATGGGACCAAATACGCTCACCTTGTTCGGAGTCTTTATATGACCATTTCCAACCCCGCAAAGCTCGTCTCAGTTCTTTTGGCATCCACCGCCATTCTGCTCGGATGCACACCAGAACAGCCGGAAGCGCCGAAAGGCGATTTGAGCGCGATGTCTTCTGCCTCTGATCTGAGCCGACGGATTGAGAAACTTTCAAGTGACGAATTTGAAGGCCGCGCGCCCTCAACACCGGGAGGCCAAGCCGCCTCGCAATATATTGCCGATGAGATGGCTGAAGCGGGCCTGGCTCCGGCTGGTGATAAAGGCACATTTTTTCAAACCGTGGAACTAACGGCAGCCACCGTTCTTTCGAGCTCGACACTGTCGATCCAAAATAACGGTGTTGAGGTTTTAGACGGCAGCACAACCGAAAACGCCGTATTTTGGACGAAGCGCTTGGACAAAACGGTATCTGTAACGGATAGCGAAATTGTCTTTGTTGGCTACGGCGTGAACGCGCCGGAATATGGCTGGAATGATTATGCCGGGCTCGACGTCAAAGGGAAAACGGTTGTGATGCTGGTCAATGATCCAGGGTTTGCAACCAAAGATGAGGCGCTCTTTAAGGGGAACGCCATGACCTATTATGGCCGTTGGACCTACAAATACGAAGAAGCCGCGCGGCAAGGCGCAGAAGCTGCCATTGTTATCCACGAGACTGAGCCCGCCAGCTATGGCTGGGACGTTGTCTCTGGATCTTGGACGGGTGAGCAATATGACCTCGTGCGGCCGGATCGCGGCGCGTCTCGCACAGCCTTGGAAGGCTGGGTGACCTATCAGCAAGCTAATCAGATGTTTGCGAGCGCCGGTATGGATTTGGCGAAAATGAAGTCAGATGCCGCAGTCAAAGGGTTTGAACCCGTGCCTGCTCCGGCTTTGAAGTTGTCGGCAACAATCAATCAAACCGTGAAAATGACGGAATCCCGTAATGTTGCCGGCGTGATCAAAGGAAAAATCAACCCTGATGAATATGTGCTATACATGGCCCATTGGGACCATTTGGGCATGAGCGAGGATGTCGAAGGCGATGATAAAATATTTAACGGAGCCGTTGACAACGCGACGGGTACAGCCGCCATCATTGAGGTTGCCGAAACCATGGTCGAACGCGGGACGCCTGACCGTTCCGTACTTTTTGTTGCTGTCACAGCCGAGGAATCCGGCCTGTTGGGATCAGCTTATTATGGCGAGAAGCCGCTAGTCCCTCTCGCGCAAACAGTTGGAGGCGTTAACATCGACGCCATGCGTCCCGTTGGTCAGACCAAGGACATGAAAATCATCGGCTTCGGATCAAGCGAATTAGAAGATTTACTGAAACTCCAATTAGAAAAACGCGGTATGTATGTTGTGCCGGATGACAAGCCTCAAGCCGGATATTTCTATCGCTCGGATCATATTAGTCTGGCCAAGCTCGGCGTGCCGATGCTCTATGCTTCTCCGGGGAATAATCATATTACAAACGGCCTGACCTATGGCGAGAAATTCGCCAAAGAATACAACGAGGAACGCTACCACAAACCCGGCGATGAGTATGACAATAGCTGGGACCTGTCAGGCATCGTGCAAGCCACGGATATTTTGCTGGATATGGGATACGACCTCGCGAATTCCGAAGACTGGCCAAACTGGTATGAAGGCACAGAATTCCGAGGCCTGCGAGATGACATGCGCGCCGGTAAATAAGCGCACCGCATGCAAACCGTCATCTGCATGAAATGGGGCACACGTTACGGCGCGGAGTTCGTTAACCGGCTTAATTCCGCTGTCCAACGCAACACGGCGCGCCCCACCCAGCTCGTCTGCCTGACGGATGATCCATCCGGCATAGATGAAGCCGTGAGGTGCGAGCCGATACCGGACATCAATCTGCCGGACGACCTTGTCGTGACGCCTTGGCGAAAACTCGTGTTGTGGCAGGACGGTCTGGCCGGACTTGCAGGGGATGTCTTATTTCTGGATTTAGACCTCGTCATTACAGGTAATTTGGACGAGATGTTCGATTACGAGCCCGGACGGTTTTGCGTGATTGAAAATTGGACGCAGCCTGGCAAAGGCATAGGCAACACGTCCTGTTTTCGATGGCGCATCGGAACTCACACGCATGTTTTTGACAAGCTTGAGACCGAGCAAGAGCGCATACTCTCAAGCTACCGCATTGAGCAGGTTTATATCTCTCGCGAGGTCACGGACATGGTCTTTTGGCCTGAGCTTTGGTGTGCAAGTTTCAAACACACATTATTGCCTAAATGGCCCTTGAATTTCTTCAAAGTTCCAGCATTGCCGCAAGAGACCAAAATCGTTGCTTTTACAGGCAAGCCTGATCAAGATGAGGCCGTTATTGGGAAATGGCCGGTAAAATCAGCTTGGAAACACCTTTACAAGCATGTCCGCCCGACGCCTTGGATTGCTGAACACTGGTGAGCGTTGGAATTTCAATACTATCTTGGCGCGGTGCTGAAACCCTCAGGCCAAGTTTGGAAAGCTATGCCTCTGCCGAATTATTCGATGAGTTTTCAGAAGCTCAAGTCTTTCTGCCGGAGCCGGATAAAGCTGTCTTAGACGTTGCAAATCGTTTCGACATTCGGATCAACACGATACCGCAAAACCTTGGAATCATGGAAAACATGGCGGCTTCTGCGGCCGCTTTGTCGACGGACTATATTCTCATGCTTGAAAATGACTGTCCGCTCATTGAGCCTGTTGCCGAAGTTCGCCGTCAGATCAAAAAATCTCTCGACCTCCTGAAACGTGATGACGTCATTATGTCCCGACTGCGAAGTGTTCGAGACCCGGGGCAGGCCTTCTCAGGCCTTGCAAAATACCGAAGCCTTTATGACGGTTCTCTCAAATCTTATATCACCAAAATTCTTCGCCCTGACAAGCTCCGGCGCCTGACGGGTTACGCATTATATGATGGCCCTGAGGGCCTTGAAAGGCACTCAAAACACTTTGAAAATGTCGGACAAGGATTTTATCTCGTAGACGCCTCTGTCATGCCGTGGACAAACCAATCCATACTCATTCACCGTGAAACTTTTCTAAATAAAATCATCCCTCTAGCGCGGTCTGTTAAGACAAAAAGACGTGCGAATAATCTTCCGAATCTCGAAATTGAGTTAAACAAAACCCCGCTCTGGCGAAACTCCGGCTGGAAAATTGCCTGCGGCCCCGGACTGTTCACACATGAACGCATCGGAGAGCGCGGCTATGCGTAAAGGGGAACCACAGTCTATTTTTCGTCCTTTACGCGAATTTAGTAGGATTTCACCATAGACACCCGCTAAACCTTTAAGACATCCAATGTATGCCCCCGGGAGCCCTCATGTCCGCTATCAAATCCGCGCTGAAATTCGCCAGCATTACAACTTTCGGAGCGATGACAGCCCTTGTTATAGGCGCAGAAGCTTTTGCAAATGATGGCGACAAGGTGAACGTAACGGCGGGCAGCGAAAACGATGCCGCAGCCAAATTTCGTCAATTGGACCATGTTCTACCGTCCCCGAATGTCTATCGCAGCGCGTCCGGCGCGCCCGGCCCCGCCTATTGGCAACAACGCGCCAGCCACACGATGGATATTCGTTTGGATGAGGATGAGCGCCGTATTTATGCCGAGAGCGACATTGAATATACGAACAATTCCCCAGACACGTTGAACTACATTTGGCTGGCGTTGGACCAGAATCGTTTCAAAGACGGATCTATGGAGCGCCGATCCGCGACGGCATCGGCCGCCGGGTCGCGCCGAGGTGACGGCGCAGGCGGATCGGACAGCTATTCCTTCTTCGCCCTACGCAAAAAGCAAGCGTATGAAGATCGCCAATATGGCTTCGAATTTAGCGCGATCATGGATGAAGACGGCGATACGCTGCCTTACATCATCAATGATTCCATGATGCGGATTGACCTGGAAGAGCCGCTTGAATCCGGCGAGACCATCACGATCCAAGTCGATTGGGAACACAACATCCTCGACGAAGTCGCTATTGGCGGTCGCGGCGGATATGAGTATTTCGAAGAAGACGATAATTACATATTCGGCATGGCCCAATGGTTCCCGCGCCTCGCCGCCTATACTGACTACACGGGTTGGCAGAACAAGCAGTTCTTGGGACGCGGCGAGTTCACGCTCGAATTTGGTGATTATGAAGTGAACCTGACGGTCCCGAGCGATCATATCGTTTCGGCCACGGGAGAGCTGCAAAATCCGCGCAATGTGTTGACAGCGAAACAACGCAAACGCCTCGCCGATATAAATACGGATGCGCCGATTTACATCGTCACACCTGAAGAAGCTGAGGAGAATGAAAAATCCAAAGCCAAAGGCGAAAAAACGTGGACGTTCAAAGCAGAGAATGTCCGTGACTTCGCTTGGTCCTCCTCGCGCAAATATATCTGGGACGCGATGAAGTTTGAGCAGGACGATGCGGATGTTCCTGAAGTCCTCGCCATGTCCTTCTTCCCAAAAGAAGCTGACCCGATTTGGTCGCAATATTCGACCCAAGCCGTTGTTCACACAATGGACGTTTATAATAAATTTGCTTTCAACTATCCGTATCCAACCGCGCAATCCGTAAACACATGGGAACGCGGCGGCATGGAATATCCGATGATCACCTTTAACGGATACCGACCGTCCGAGGACGAGAAATCCGGGGAGGTCGTCTATTCCCGTAACATCAAATATGGCCTGATTGGCGTTATCATCCACGAAATCGGGCATATCTACTTCCCCATGGTCGTGAACAGCGACGAGCGTCGTTACACATGGATGGATGAAGGTCTAAACTCCTTCCTCGAATATATGGCCGAATATGAGTGGGAAGAGGATTTCCCGATCAGCCGCGGCACGCAGAACCCGCTGGATGTCATCCCCAGCTATATGACCAGCTCCAACCAAGTGCCGATCATGACGCAATCGGACAGCATTTTGCAGTTCGGTCCGAATGCCTATTCCAAGCCGGCGGCCTCGCTCATCGTGTTGCGCGAAACCGTTATGGGCCGCGAGCTGTTTGACTTCGCCTTCCGCGAATATGCGACACGTTGGAAGTTCAAGCGTCCGACACCTGCTGACTTCTTCCGAACAATGGAAGATGCGTCGGCCGTCGATCTCGACTGGTTTTGGCGCGGTTGGTATTACGGTACAGACCATGTCGACATGGCCGTCACGGGCGTACGCGAATATCAGATTTCGACGAAAGACCCGGAAATTGAGAAAGACCTTGAGCGCGAAGAATATAAACTGAACCGTCCGGAGAATATCACGCAAATGCGCAATCGCGAAGAAGGCCTGACACCGCGCCTGAAACGCTATTCCGACCTCGAAGACTTCTATAATGAAAACGACAAGTTCACGGTCACAAATGCGGACAGGAATAAGTTTAAGAAATTTTATGACGGTCTCGAAGATTGGGAACGCAAAGCTTATGATCGAGCTATGGAAGACGGAAAATACCTGTATTTCGTTGACTTCGAAAACATTGGCGGCCTGATTTCTCCTCTGCCCGTGACGATTGACTATAAGAACGACACGTCAGAAGAATACATGATCCCGGCTGAAATTTGGCGCCGCAATTCCAATAACGCCACAAAGCTCTTCTCGCTGGATAATCAGGCGGTGAGCTTTAAGTTGGACGTCCACCATCAGACGGCGGATGCAGATTTTTCGAACAACGCTTACCCGCCGTCCATTTCCCAAAGCCGTATCGATTTGATGAAATCGAACCGCACGTCGACGTCTATGATGGCGGATATGTTGCGGGAGCTTCATTCTGAAAAATCCGATGACGATGCGGATGACGAGAAAGACGTGCCGATGGGTGAAGCAAAAGATGAGGGATCTGATGATTCAAAGTCAGAGACATCTAAGAAGAAGACTGACGCTGAGTCTAAAATGTCAACATCCGATAAAAAGGCCGATGATAAAGATGACAAAAAATCCTCCCTTCGCCGTACTCTCGAGCGAATGTTAGAGCGCCGATAGATGCTCAACCGCCGATCTCTATTCCTGACAGCGCTTTGTGCCGTCGGTGTAGCCCTAACCTCACCTGCTGCAGCACATGAGGCTGCACGGGTTGAAACCGAAGTGAAGCTGAATGCGGATGAGACGCTGGACGTGACACATGTGTTGCAACTCTCTGCCGCGCAGCGCCTTTTGTTTAAGGCGGGCATCATTGACAAAAACGACATGACGGGCCTGAAAGCCCGGGCCCAAGCCGCTTTATACGCCTCTGAGCGATTTGAGCTAAATGCAGACGCAGAACGCATCGAATTAAACATCTTGGGCGCGGAAGTTCAGGGCGGGCATTTGTATATTTATCAAACAGGCGTCCTCAATGCGGTTCCTAAAACCTGGTCGGCTCGAAATTTAATCCTACGCGACCTCAGCCCGCGATTTGATAATATGGTCAATGTCCCAACCGAGGACGGAATTCACACTCTCGTCTTTCGAGGGTCTGATATCAAAGGCCTAGAATCCACAAACTGAAACGCGAATTCTGACTTGAAACTATCGGCGCTGCGGCGCATCACCGTCTCATGTTAACAGTCCACCATCTTAATAATTCCCGCTCACAACGGATACTCTGGTTGCTCGAAGAGCTCGGCACGCCTTATCAGATCAAACATTATAAACGCGACCCTGATACGAACCGCGCCCCGGCGGAGTTGAAAGCCGTGCATCAACTCGGCAAAAGCCCGGTGATTGAAGACGGCGAATTGATTGTCGCCGAAACCGGCGCGATTATTGTCTATCTCCTCGATAAATATGGCGAAGGAAAACTACGCCCGGCCAAAGGCACGCAATATTATGTGGACTATGTTCATTTCCTCCATTTCGCGGAAGGGTCCGCGATGTTGCCGCTTTTACTCTCGCTTTACACGGGTTTCCTCGGCGAGGCCGCAGCGCCTATCCAGCCCATGATTATGGCCGAGATCAAAGGCATTCTGGATTATTGCGAATATAATCTCATCAGCAAAACATGGTTCGCCGGAGACGAGATGACAGGCGCAGATATCCAAATGGTCTTCCCGCTTGAAGCCGCCAAAGCGCGTGGCCGCCTGAAAGGCTATGACGCCTGCAATGAATATGTGGACCGCATCCACCAACTCCCCGCATACCTGCGCGCCCTCGAAAAAGGCGGCGATTACGCTTACGGGCCAAAGTAATGCGAGTTCTCATTAGAGTTTTAGGCTTGGTTCTTTTTATCCAAGTCTTGTTCCATGTCTTACGATACCTATTTGCGGGAATGCCTGACGGATTTTCTGGGCTGGGAATGATTTTAGATAGTGACTTGGTTATTCTCACTGTCGCTTTAGTCGCAATGTATGTGACTAGAGACTAATGAAAGCGGCTGTCTTCCATCTGGCTGCCCCCATCAAAGACATTGAAGCGACGCGCGCCTTTTACAGCGGGCTTCTCGGTTGTCCGCAAGGACGCGAGGCGGAGCGGTGGATTGATTTCCATTTCTTCGGGCATCAGGTGAGCTTTCATTTGGCTGATGTGGATCAGTCTAATGAACCCACAAATATCGTGGACGGAAAAAACGTTCCCGTCCGCCATTTCGGCGCTGTGCTGGGGTGGGATGACTGGCACACCCTATCCGACACGCTTCGCAATGCCGGGACAGAATTCATTATCGAGCCTTACATTCGCTTCAAAGGCGAGACAGGCGAACAAGCCACAATGTTCTTCTTGGACCCAAGCGGGAACGCGCTGGAGTTCAAAAGCTTCAAAGATGAGAGCCAGATATTCGCGGTGTAGTCCTCCTCCACCGCAGCGCGGGGGAGGTGGCCGAAGCGCAGCGAAGGTCGGAGGGGGTGTCGCGTGTCTACGCGACCCAATAAAGTAAATCTTGGGCGCGACTTTGGATTAGCTTTTCTAGCGTCGCAGACGCGCCGCACCCCCTCCGACTTCCGAGACTGCGTTGCAGTCTCTCCAGCCACCTCCCCCGTTTCACGGTGGAGGAGTTCTTTCTCTATCTCCCCTCAACACTCACCAACCCAAAATCCAACACGGGCGTTGTTGCCTTTGCAAAATCAACAACTGTCTGAACGATCCCGTCGCCTTTCCAATCATTGCGTTTCATCGGCTTGGTCACCATGAAATGCTTCATCTTGAGCGCCCACGCCAGTTCATGCTCCGCGTGTTCGGAGTAGCCGCGCGGCATCCCGCTCAGGCTTTCCGCAGTTCCGAGTTCCAGACCGTCAACAGCCAGCTTTTCAATCATGCGTTTGAAAGCCTTCGGGTCCTCCAGAATTTTATCCCGGATTGGCCCCATACGTTTTGCGCTCAGGCTGTAATAGCCCGCGCCTAGACGCCCGCCTGTCGGGTCAAGCCGAAGATAAACGAAACCGCCCTGCTCGTTTTATTACCGGACCGGGTCATGGTCCCGCTGACGTGGTGATTATAGGGCGATTTATCTTTCGCGAACCGCACATCGCGGTTCAGCCGAAACATGGTCTGTTTCCCGCCTGACAGGCGGATGGAATGGTCAGATAACTCCTGCGTGGCGCAGGTCAGCAGAAAGGCGAATGGGTCCAGACAATGCTCCGCGATATCCGCTTTGTTCGCGTGATACCACTCACGATTACAATTATCGCGCAGCGCCTCCAGCAGTTTGAAGGACTTTGCCGAGAACCCAATGCCCATAATTACAAATCAAGCGTCGGATTTATCAGGAATTTCTCGCCCGTTTTCTTCGCATTATAGCGCTTCACAATATCCGCATCGAGCGCCTCGGAAAGCGAAATCTCATCCGTGTAATGGCTGGCGAATGTCGTGTGCAGCTCATCCGCAACACGTTTACGCAGGCGCATAGCGACGTCCATGCCTGCCTTGGCGAGGAAATTTGGCAAGAGCCATCCGCCGACGCCCCACGCCATGCCGTAAGCGCGGTTCAGCACCGTCGGGGAGAAATCCAAACTGCCATAGGAATAGACCTGCTTATGCGCGATGGAGCCATAGATAGAATAAGCGCCCGGAGTGCGTGCCGCTGCCGCTTCCATGGCCAGCAAAATCTTGGACGCCATGTCGCCGCCGCCGATGGCGTCAAATCCCAGGGTCGCGCCCGTCGCATGGATGGCATCGGTAAGCTGCATTTGGAAATCATCATCGCTGGAGTTCACGACATATTTCGCGCCCATTTCTTTGAGCAAATCGACCTGCGAATCCTTACGGACGATGTTCACGATATCGATGTCTTCGCTTTGACAAATCCGGTTCAGCATCTGGCCCAAATTCGACGCTGCCGCTGTGTGGACAAGCGCTGTGTGTCCCTCGCCGCGCATGGTCTCGACAAAACAAAGCGCCGTCAGCGGATTGACGAAACAAGACGCGCCGTCGCGAGAGCTCGCCGTTTCCGGCAGAACCAGCGCCATCATAGCGGGACCCGCGCGGTAGCCGCCATACATGCCGCCGCCCATCATCGCGACGCGCTTGCCCATCAGGGATTGCGCATAATCGTCGGACCCGGCCGCGACGACAACGCCTGCGCCTTCATTGCCGACGGGCAGGTCTTGCCCGAGGCGGGCCTTCATACGGGCCAACCCGCCGGGCGCGAGCGGCGCGCGCAAGACACGGTCCGCGCCCTCGCCTGTGCTGGTTGCTTTGGAAATATCGGCCCAACCAAACATAACGCCGTGATCCGACGGGTTGATGGGGGTGGCTTCGACTTTGACAACAATCTCATGTGCTTTGGGTTCGGGCATGTCGCGCTCGACGAGTTTCATTTCCAATCCGTCTTTGGTGACGGTGGAGAGCATTTGATGGTATTTAGTCATGGGAAGTCCCTGTTCTTATTTTCATTCGCGCCGTGGTGGGATGAACAGGGGGTGAGGTCAAGCGGGGTCAAGGTGTGACCAAGGCATGCGAAAATGTTTGCAGCCCATCGGGGAGCCTGCTGTTGCCAATGTACGTTCCACAAACGCGGTTCGGGTTGGCCGGCGGCGAACCGCCAAAGAGCGCGCAGCGCCCAAAAAGAGGACCGCCCGCAGGGTCAGCACTCGCGACGGAGTACCGAAGTAGAAAAGTTGTTTTACGCAAAGGCTAACCCTGCGGCTGTGACGTTTTACAAATCGGCCTCATGGATTGTGGCTCCCGCTACACCCCTCATGCCGTTATGCCTTTTCAACACGACAAACATGATAGTTCATGCGGTCAGGTTCTCAATCGGTGCATTTTATTTCCAATAAAATGCACCGGATAACGCGCGAAGTTATCATAACAGGCCCGTTTCACACACGCGCAACGCCCGCATTTGACCCTGTGAGTCAAATGCAGTGCAGCGCCGGACAGCTATGCTGTTCGGTTCCTCGATATTTGATTGGCAATCAAATATTTTCGTCATGTCCCATGTTTGAGAGAACGAGTTTAATATGCGGCCATTTGGGAAAGGTGCGGATATTGTTTTTGAGAAAAATCACAAGCCTTTGAATTTCCGTCAAACTTGGTCAGTTTGGTTGGGTGTGAAACGCGGATTGTGTAAAAAAACGGTCTATCTAGCAACCAGTATATCGGATGAATGTCTTGTTGAGAACCAAATTACATCCGAAATCCCAAACATTACCAGCGGCTGTTATGAGGCGATTTTAGGACGCTCGGATAAAACAAAATTGCATTTACCTGGAACCGGTAATGCCTGCTTCGAAGTTTACTATGTGTTTGGTTATCTCTTGACGAAACTGTTCTTCATCTAGTTCACAGTCTTTTCTATCATCCTGAGGTTCAAACGCATCTGATGCAGTGAACATACAGGATAGACAAAAACTTAAGGCAGCGGAGTCTTGATCCAATAAGGGTTCATCTCTCTCTATTCTCCAGAGTTCCATATAGGTTTCGCTAAACACTTCCGCACTCATCCGAAACTGTAAAAACCTTTCGGCATATCTTAAAAGTGTAATGCTCATTTCAATTAGTCTAACTTTTTATTAGTCCCGATTTCGCTTCATATAGTTCTATTCTCTAGTTAAGCGAAAATACCAGATTTAAAAACTCAAACATTACCGGCGGCCGTTATGGAGCGATTTTAGGACGCTCGGTATTAGTCGCTTTTTCAGCCCTGTTGTACGTGTTGATTCAAGTGTTCACTTATTTACCCGTTGACTGTCCGATAATTTGTTGAAAATTTTTTGGCTGGCAAACAACATTTTCCGATGAGAGTCATAGCCATATCCTCAAACAGAATCAGATCCACGGAAAGCCCCAGGTGGGAAAAGGGCTTTCAATTCATCTCGGCGACGCGAGAATGTTTCGTAGTCACTCAAAACATCTTCTAATTTGTCCGAAAGTTTAATTAGAAAACCGTCATTAAGTTTCTCGATTAAAAAACCTTTGTCGGAAATTTTCTGAACTAAATCATCTTCAATATAATAGGCGGAATCTTTGGTTTCTTCTTGCACATATTTGGCTGGCACAAGTAAATGATGCGGAATGTTTTCAAATCTGGCCCGTCCCACCAATGACCATCTTTTTTCATCACTTGTGAAGCAATGCAATTTACCACTATTTGAACCCAAAATATCACATAGACCTATAAAGAACTCAGACCAATCTATAGCCTCACGATAGTCAGCTCTGAAACTTAACCAACCGTAGATCTTTCCTCCTGTTGTATTAATGGATGTATGGTCTAGTTTAGCTCGGTATTTGACGACCCGCCTACGCGTGAAAGTTACGCTTAACTCAAACTCATCATAATAATAGTTGTCCGGACCACCTTTCATAGTGGCTTTGGGCGCCCAGAAAGGCTCGCAGGCTTCAACCGATTCAAAATCGCGTTTCACACCCCAATTATCTAGAAATTGGGGAACAAGCCTATCGTCGAAAGTCGTTAAAAAACTCAACAATCGTTTACCCATCGCCCAATCCGTTGGTTTGCCAGTATTGATGTCTATAACAACTTCGGTTTTTTTTATTTTGGCCATTTGCGCGGTCCAATCTACATATTGCAGAATAACAGCCAAATTTAGCTTCAGCTGAGTATCTGGTAATACACCGGGGTTAGTCTCAATAGAAATTTATTTTAACTACGCTGATTTGCGACCTATTTTGGGCGATAACTGCCGTATTGCCAGAACATTACGAGCGGCCGTTTTTGGGCGACTTAAGCCGCTCGGCTTTTGCTCACTCCCTCGCCAATCCCTAATCCGCCAAAATATCGCCAATCCGTCTTTGCGCAATTGGGTGGTATCCGGGGCTTGCTGCTTCGAAGACGTCTTGCGCCCAATATTGCAGATCTTCGCGGCCTGAGTCCTTCAGCGCGCCATAGAGGCGATAGATGAATTTGCCCCGTCCGACAGTCATCAAGAAGTCCTCAAGTGCAGGATAAGCGGGCTCATAGCCGCCTTTGATGGCTTGCATATACCATGCAAAGGCCGTTTCCGCATTTTGCGTGCCAGTGAGGCTGAACGTCTCGTCAAGCTCCTCATACTGACCCTGCGTTAATTCCGGCAGGCCATTGAGGAAATGCAGCCATTCATGTGTAGACCAATCAGTCGTCGGTAAGTCAGCGGCACTGATATCCCCGGCAACCCATTTGGTAGAAGCGGCGGCGACTTTATCAAACGCGGTAGATGTCGGCTTACGCGCTGTATCGGGCAAGCCCGGTCCGTAAACCCATGCGTCGATTTCGGCGTCCGTTACGGCGTCAGGATATTTATTCCGCAAATTGGCATCCATGAAACCGAGGAAGTCTTCCGTTGTGATGCTGTCAAAAGCATAGGTGTTGAAATAGGATTTCAGGAACGGGTCAAAGGCAGCGCGTCCAAAACGATCTTCGAGGAAGAACAGAAAATTCGCGCCCTTGATATAAGACACGAGGGTAAAGGCGTCGTCCGGATGCTCCATATCATCAGGGAGTTTCAGGTGCGTCAATTCCGGGCGCTTGGCATCAGATATAGCGCGTTTCATGCCCTCCATATCCAGCACCTGCTCCATCATCGCGCGCTCTTTACCGTAAAGCGCTTCCATGACGCGGTTTTCGACATAACTCGTAAAGCCTTCATTCAGCCACGCATCCCGCCAATTCGAATTGGTCACAAGATTGCCGGACCAGCTATGGGCCAGCTCATGCGCAACAACATTCGTTAGGGACTTATCCCCCGCAATGAGGGTCGGCGTCATGAAAGACAGACGCGGATTTTCCATCCCGCCATAAGGGAAGCTCGGCGGCAAAACGAGCAGATCATAACGGCCCCAAAGATAAGGCCCATAAAGTTCTGTATTGGCGATTTCCATTTGCGGTGTTTCCGCAAATTCCTCGGCGGACGCGTCGAGTATATATTGCTCAGCATAGACCCCAATCGTGTCATTGATGGCTTTGAACTTAATATCGCCCACGGCAATCGCAATGAGATAGCTCGGGATGGGTTGCGGCATGGAAAAATTCCAATTGCCGTCCGCATCTTTCCCGTCCTGTGAGGCGCTCATGAGCGGTAGCAGACCCTCCGGCACGCGTAATTTCGCATCATAAGTCATGCGTACGGCGGGCGTGTCTTGCACCGGCAACATGGTGCGGGCGTAGAGCGCTTGCGCCTGAGAAAACAGGTAAGGCTTTTCCTTACCGGCCGTCTGCGCGGGGGCAAGCCATTGCAGGCCTTCCGCTTTGGGGCTGGTCTCATAATAAACTCTGAGCTCTGTGGCCTCCGTGCCAATTTCAACGGTCAGCGCCGAGCCTAAGACGGGATCGGGATTTGACAGTGTGTATTCAGCCAACACCCAACTGTCTTCCATTTGCATAGCAACCGTTTTGATCGTTAAATCCTTTGTATCGAGTGTCAGGATTTGCGCATCCGGCTTTAGTCGCTCAAATTCCAAAGTGACGAAGCCATCCAAAACCTTGCGGTCAAAATCAACGTCGAGGTCCAGCGCCGCATGTTTGACGACGACATCCTGATAGTTTGCATATGTGAATTGATCAGCGGTGAAAAACCGCTCTGATGGAATAACCACCTCGGCCTCAACCGTGTCAGCTGGCGCTGTGGTAGACGGCGAACAGGCCGCGAGGGTTAAACCTGCTGCTGCAAAGAGTGTGAAACTCATCAATCGAACATTTGTCATTTTGGGACTCCGTAAATTTAGACAGGGCTTACTTGTGTGTTTCGTCTGGGTCAAAGCCCTATCATGGCATTTTAGGCCTGCATCAAAAGTGACTTGATTGCGAGAATGCCCGGCATAATGTGCGCCTACACAAGACAGGGAATAAAAATGATAAAGCTCTATGACTGCACAACAGCGCCAAGCCCCCGCCGTACACGTATGTTCCTTGCGGAAAAAGGCATAGAGTATGAGAACATTCAAGTCGACCTGACCAAGGGCGAGCAAATGAGTGACGCCTTTCGCAAGATAAATCCAGGCTGCACAGTTCCCGCCATGGTGACTGAAGACGGCGCGGTCCTGACGGAAAACGCCGGCATTTCCGCATATTTGGAAGCGCTGCATCCGGAGCCTGCACTTCTCGGAATCACGCCGATGGAAAAGGCAGAAATCGCGACTTGGAATTGGCGCTGCGAGATGGGCGGATTGATGTCCGCCGCCGAGGCGCTGCGCAATAGCAGTCCTGCCATGAAAGATCGCGCGTTACCGGGACCAAAGAATATTCCGCAAATTCCGGAACTCGCAGAACGCGGATTGATGAAACTTGGATGGTTTTTCAAAACGTTGAACCGACAACTTAGCGCGAATGAATATGTCGCTGGTGACAGTTATTCCGTGGCAGACATCACGGCGACGATTGTTGTGGACTTCGGGCGTTGGGTCAAAGTGTTCCCGCAAGAGGACCAGACTGCCCTGCTCGCGTGGCATGCCCGGATGACTGAACGGCCTAGCTATAAGGCCTAGTCTTTCGCTGCTCCATCGGCAGAATAAATGCGCTTCCCGTCGACCCATGTGGCGGTGACTTTGATGTCTTTTAACGTGGACGGCTCGACCTCGGTCGGGTCTTTGTCCAAAACCACGAAGTCGGCGCGTTTGCCGACTTCCAGGGATCCAATATCGGCGTTTTGGAATGCGCCATAAGCATTGGTGATTGTCATCGCTTTCAAGGCCTCTTGGACGGAGAGCGCCTGCTCGGCATACCAACCGCCCTCCGGCGTCCCGTCCAGTTTCTGACGCGTGACAGCAAAATAAAGCGTTTCCATCGGCCTCCATGGCTCACCCGGTAAGTCGGAGTTCAGCATCAGTTCTCCGCCCGTCCCCAGTATGGTTTGCCACGCATAGGCATTCTTGATCCGGTCAGGCCCAACGCGATCCTCTGCCCACGCGCTATCTCCTACGGCATGTGAAGACTGCACAGAAGATAAAACGCCGAGTGCCGCGGCGCGCTCATAGTAATCGGGCAAAACGACTTGCGCATGTTCAATCCGCCACCGCGCATCGGTCCGCCCGTTCAACGCATTCTCATAAATTCCGAGCGTGCGATTATTGCCTTCATCACCAATCGCATGAACCGCCATTTGATAGCCTGTGTGGGCAGCTTCATCTGCTAGCTCTTGCAAACGTTTTGGTGAAATGCGTTCCGTCGGGCGCGCGGCATCGGGTTTATCGGAGTATGGCTCGGCCATAAGCGCTGTGCGCGAGCCCAACGATCCGTCATAGAAGACCTTTATCCCGCGAATATCGAGCCAGTCCTGTGGGTCATCCTCTAAGCCGCGCGCAAACCAATCCGCCATCAGATTATTGTCATTCCCGTCCAGCAGGCCGTAGACGCGAATAGGCAGTGCGTCCCGCGCCGCGAGCGCCTGAAATGCGGCAACATCCGCCGTCGTCATCCCCGCTTCATGAATTGATGTGACGCCAGCCTCGGACATCTCTGTGAGCCCCGCAACAATGGCTTCTTCCAATTTGGCTTGGCTCGGTTTCGGGATGTGTTGATCCACGATGTCTTGCGCCAAGGTCAGCATGACGCCTGTGGGCGAACCGTCGGGACGGCGTAGGATGTCGCCAACTTCGGGGTCTTCCGTCTTCGCGGTGATCCCGGCTATCTCCAAAGCTTTGCCGTTATAAAACCCGCCAAAGCCGTGCAGGCTTTCCAACGCTACAGGATTGTTTGGAAAAGCGGCATCCAAAGCCGCGCGGTCCGGATATCCCCGCGAGGCAAATGCGCCCTCGTCCCAGCCTTGCCCGATGAGCCAGACTCCGGGTTCGGGATCAGGAAAACGAGCCTGCAATCGCTCGACTATTTGTTCTGCGGTTTCGACGCCAACCAAATTAGCTTTGATACGGTCCATGCCCAGCTCGCGCACATGGACATGGCTGTCGATAAAGCCGGGCAGAATGGTTTGACCGGAAAGATCGATAATTTTGGCTTTCCCGACTGGTGAGATTGGCATCTCACCTTGGATACTCACTATCCGACCTTCTTCGATTATCATTGCGTTCGCAGTCGGTAAGTCAGGATTTTGGGTAATGATATTCCCAATAATGACAGTCGCGTGTTCCGACCCAGAATCAGAAACAGGCCCGTCACAGCCTGCTATTACAGTGACGGCACTAGCAAATAACAAAAAGCGTGAAATCATGAGTGATCGCCATATTACGAATGAATGCGCACTATGCAGACACGGTATAGCTTTGGAAACAGTTTTCATGCTACCAAAATTGCATGACCAATGCCCCATATTCCGTTAAATCATTCGAAAAACGTCGGCGACGTCCACTCAAGGCGCTGCGGCATTTCCGGGAACTCATTAGAAATAAAGAAGACACAACCCAGGTCTTTTACATTCTGGAGGCCCTCAACGGGAATAGTTTCCAGCAAAGCTTCGTCAAATTCGCAAACTCAGAAGCGGGTCGGAAACATTTAGCAGAGAAACAATATCTTCCGGAGTTGCTTGATAATCATGACTGGCTGCGAACCCTGCCCGACGGCAGTCTCGGAAGAGCCTATCTGGATTTCATGACTCGTGAAGGCCTCACGGCCCAAGGTTTGGTCGACGAATATGATACCTCCGGCATCGATCGGGATTACGGCAATCCTGATATGAAGATCTATGGCGACAGATCGCGGGATACGCATGATATGCTGCATGTCCTGACGGGCTATGGCCGTGATGCGCTCGGCGAGGCCTCTGTGCTCGGCTACACCCATTCCCAGCATGGTGGGTTGGGCGTCATTTTCATCGCTTACGGCGCAGCGCGCGAAGTCAAAAAAACAGCCCCGAAAGGCGCGCCCGTTATGAAGTCCGTTCATGAAGCCCGCCGCATCGGAAAGGCAGCTAAAGATATCGTCTATGAAGATTTGATGGCTTTACTCCCGATGCAACTCGACGAGGTTCGTAGGCATTTAGGCATTGAATTACCCACGCAATATCATGAGGTTCACCGTATGATGCACGAGACCGGGATGGACCCTTATTCTGTGATTGGTGCTGACACTGTTGCGGCTTAGCCTTTAACTTCAATGAGTTTGAAATTACCGGCCGCATCCGCAAGCATGAGGCGGGCTTGAATGATTGAGAAGTAGGCGCCTTGCAGGGTCAAAGTCCCGGCCTCTACCCTCTCGCGGATGAAGTCATATTGCATTAAATTAGCCAGCGACTGGCGGACGGTTTCCAGCTCCATCTCAAACTGCATCTCTTTGTCCGAAAGACCTCGCGCAGCAACGCGGTCGTACACGTGATTAATTTGGCTCAGCCATTTATTGACGTATCCTCCATCGGGGTCGCGTCCCAATCCCGCAATGCAGCCTTGTATACCGCCGCAGCTTTCATGTCCCATTACAACAATCATATCGATGCCGATGACCTTGACCGCATATTCAATTGCCGCTGTTGTCCCGTGAAAGCCTTCGTTTAAATCAGGCGGCGGAACAAGATTGGCGACATTGCGCGCCACAAACATCTGTCCGGGATAGGCATCGAAAATATCGGTTGGATCAACGCGGCTATCCGCGCAAGCCACCAGCATGATATGGGGGTGCTGACCGTGTCGGCCCAATTCTTCATATAGAGCCTTTTGATGCGCATAATCCCCAGCGCGAAATGATTGATAGCCTTTGACGAGTCGTTCCATGGCTCTTTTTTTCCAAATGCGTCCGAAACGTCAAGCCTGCACATTCCCCGAACACTTGAACCGCATTGACAAAGGCGTTGATAAACCCGCATCTTACACAAAATGAAGCCAGCCATTGAATATATCCCTAAGTCAGAGGTTCGCCGTTTTGCGAAACGGTCTGACCTGTGGGGCGCATGGCTAACGCTGCACGTTTGGGGCGTCATCGCGCTTTCGATCGCGGCCTTCATTATTTTTCCAAATCCTTGGGTCTATGCGGCCAGCTTCCTGATTATCGGATCACGACAGCACGGCTTGGCTATTTTGGCGCATGATACCGCGCATGGCGTGATGTTTGAAAATAAGGCACTGAATGAATGGGTCGGCAAATATTTACTCGCCGCACCTTACGGCGGAGATATGGTTGCCTATCGGCACTACCACCTGAAACATCACCGGCACGCCCAATCAGAACGCGACCCGGATTTGCCTTTATCCGCAAAGTTTCCGACAACGAAAGCCAGCCTTTTTCGCAAATTCGCAAGAGACGTGACCGGGCTTACATTTCTAAGATTGCGCTTGGCCACATGGAAAATGCGCAAGTCTGACGAAGTCCTTCCCGGCAGTGACGCCTTTCAGAAAACGTCGCCTTTGCCGTTCTGGATTTCAAATGCGGTTTTCTTCGGGATATTCATCCTAATCGGTCATCCTTGGTTGTTCCTGACCCTTTGGTTATTGCCGCTTTGGACGTGGTTTTTTGCTTGCCTGCGACTGCGCAATATTGCCGAACATGGCATGACGACAAATGACGATAATCCGCTGACCCATGCGCGGACGACACATGCAAACATATTTGAGCGTATTTTGTTCGCGCCTTATTGGGTGAACTATCATGTGGAGCATCACGCCTATATGTTCGTGCCGTGCTACCGATTGAAAGCGCTTCACCGCGCTATGAAGGATGCCGGGCATGGACCCGAGATGGAAACACAAAAAGATTATGGGGCCGTGCTTAAGCTGGCCTCAGCTTGAGAGACCATTTATGAAACGTATCACACTGGCTACGGCTTTGCTTCTCACCGCCTGTTCTGCTCAGGCGCAATCAGATTACGGCCCCCCATCGGAGGTTCAGGATCTGTATTCCGTCGCCGTCGAACCCTCCGCCCAGCGCATCCAAAATGACATTCAAACGCTGGTCGATTTTGGCACGCGGCACACATTGTCCGAAACTGAAAGCGACACCCGCGGTATCGGCGCCGCGCGGCGTTGGATTTTTGAAGAGTTCGAGAAGATTTCGAAAGAGTGCGGCGGCTGTCTCGAAGTCATCTATGTTAGCGACACGATTGAAGGCGAGCGGCGTATTCCCGAGCCAACTGAAGTCGTCTCCGTTCTTGCTATACAACGCGGAACGCTCGACCCAAACCGCTACGTCATGATGAGCGGCGATATCGATAGCCGCGTGACGGACCCTCTCAACGGCACGGACGATAGTCCCGGCGCGAATGATAATGCGTCCGGCATGGCGGGCACAATCGAGGCCGCGCGCATCCTGTCCAAACGGGAGTTTGCTGGCAGCATTATTTACGCCGGATTATCTGGTGAAGAGCAAGGGCTCTTCGGCGGCAAGATTGTGGCGAATTACGCCTTAGAAGAAGGTTGGGAAATTAAAGGCGTTTTGAACAACGATATGATCTCAAACATCACAGGCATTGACGGCGTGACAAATAATTCAACCGTTCGCGTTTTCTCCGAAGGCACACGCGCCAACGAAACCCCCGAAGAAGCCCGCTCCCGCCGTTTCACGGGCGGCGAAGTCGATAGCCCGTCCCGCAACCTCGCCCGCTATGTGAAAGCGCAAGGGGATCAATATCTGACCAATCTCGATATCATGATGGTCTACCGCCTCGACCGTTTCGGACGCGGCGGCCATCACCGCCCCTTCAACGTCGTCGGCATTCCGGGTATTCGCATCATGGAAACGCACGAGCATTACGACCGCCAGCATCAGGATTTGCGCAACGAAAATGGTGTTGAATATGGCGACACAATGGAAGGCGTGGACTCTGTCTATGCCGCCAAGCTCACAGCCCTCAACGCCATTACCCTTGCCGGGATGGCAGGTGCACCGCCCTTCCCGGCCAATGTCGAAGCGACCGGCGCGGTGCAGCCGTCCGCAAAGCTCACATGGGAAACGCCGCCCAAGGGCCGTAATCTCGCGGGCTACCGCGTGCATTGGCGCCTGACGACAGAGCCGGAATGGACGCATTCGCGTTTCATTGGCAAAGTCAATGAGTGGACATTCGAGAACCTCGTCATCGATAATTATTTCTTTGGAGTGAGCGCGGTGGCGAAAGACGGAAGCGAAACGCCAGTGGTGTTCCCGGGGGCTGCGGGACGGTTTTAGCGTAGGAGAGCGAACGCTTCTCCCCATTTATGGGGGGAAGTGGCTGGAGCGAGCGAAGCGAGTGGAGGTCGATGGGGGGCAATTTTCGTCCATCTCCGAAGCATGACTGCTACGATGCTCTCCCCCATCCCCCGCTTCGCGGGTACTTCCCCCCTAGCGTTTTCAAAAAAAACGCAGGAACGCGGAGAAGAGACGTTCTACCAAAACCGAAATACCCCTCTCACGCGAAAAGGCATGATTTGCCTCTGCCTTTCCTTCATCACTTTTGCCAAATCGGAGAATCCCTATGACCCTCAAAAACATTCTACTTTCGACCATTGGCCTAACAGCAGCGAGCGCTGTCGCTTTTACGGCTCTCGCGCATGATGATGCCGCAGACGATAAGAAAGAAGCGGCGAAATGGGACGTCATGAACCCGCCCGGCGACACGCGGGAAATCGACATCAATGTGGATAACGGCACATGGATGAGCCTCGATGTCTCGCCCGATGGAAAGACAATCGCCTTCGATATGCTCGGCGACATCTACACGATGCCCGCGAGCGGCGGCACAGCGACAAATATAGCCTCCGGCATGGCGTGGGAAATGCAGCCGCGCTTCTCACCTGATGGAACCGAAATCGCGTTCACATCTGACCGCGCGGGCGGCGATAATATTTGGGTCATGGACGCGGACGGCGAGAACAAGCGGGCGATCACGAAAGAAACCTTCCGCCTCATGAACAATCCGACTTGGTCACCGGACGGAAAATATATCGCGGCAAAGAAGCACTTCACAACTTCGCGTTCGCTCGGCACCGGCGAAATCTGGCTCTATCACACCAAAGGCGGGAAAGGCGTAAAACTCGTCAAGAAACCGTCTGAGACACACCAGAAAGAACTCGGCGAACCGATCTTTGCGCCGGATGGAAAGTCGATTTACTACACGCAAAACACAACACCCGGCGGAACATTTATCTACGCGCAGAACAGCCATACCGAACTTTTCCAAATCAAAAAATACGACATGGAAACGGGCGAAATTTCGACAGCCGCTGGCGGCTTTGGCGGCGCGACCCGCAGCGCGCCCTCGCCTGACGGAAAAACGCTGGCTTATGTCAAACGCGTTGAGGCCCGCTCCAAACTCTTCGTCAAAGACATAGCGTCCGGCGAAGAGCGGATGATCTTTGACGATCTGGATCAGGACATGCAGGAGACTTGGGGCGTGCAAGGCATGTATCCCAATATGGATTGGTCACCGGACGGTCAGTCCATCTATTTTTGGGCCAAGGGCAAAATCCACAAGCTGAATGTTGAAAGCGGCAATTTCAAAGCCATCCCGTTTCAGGTCAACGACACACGCACGGTCATGGATGCCCCACGTCCCGCCGTTGAAGTCGCGCCCGCAGAGTTCGACATCAAAATGCCGCGCTTTGTGCAGGCCAGCCCTGACGGAAAATCTGTGGTCTTTGAAAGCCTGGGCAAGCTTTACATCCGCACTATGAGCTCCGGCCGCGTCAAACCTTTGACAAAACTGCCGCCGCAATTGCGCGAACTTTATCCAAGCTGGTCCCGCGACGGAAAGTCCATCGTCTTTACGACATGGGATGATGCAGAATTGGGCGCGATCCATTCCATTAAAGTCGCCTCCGGCAGACTCACCACTCACACCGAAACGCCGGGTCATTACAAACGGCCGCGCCTGTCTCCTTCGGGCGATTATCTCACATTTGAGAAAGGCGGTGGGTCTTCGATCACGTCACAAAAATATACCGATGGCAGTGGTCTCTACGTCATGGCCGTTGATGACGGCGAGCCTATGCGGATTTCGAAATCGGGCAATGACCCGCATTTTGACGGTGACGACTTACGCGTGTTTTTCACGAAAAGCATGGACGACAAAAGCACGCTGGTGAGCACAAATCTGCTCGGCGATGATCTCCGCGCGCATGCGAGTTCCAAACAGGCGCAAACTTATCTGGTTTCATCCGACGGAGACTATGTGGCCTTCCGCGAGAACTATAACCTCTTCGTCATGCCGATCCTGTCCGGTCCGCAAAATGTCGGCACGAGCATGGAAACGGGCGCGCTTCCCGTTGTGAAAGTCAGCGAGGGCGGAGCCACTTACCCGAGCTGGACTGAAGACGGGAGCCTGCATTGGTCGCTCGGCCCGGATGTCTTCTCGGCCACATTGGACGAGATGATGGACGAGGATTTCAAGCCTGTCACGGACGGCATATCTATTTCTTACAAAGTCGAAGCGGACAAGGGCGGAAAACCTGTCTTGCTGACAAATGCCAGAATTATCACCATGGCCGGTGAAGACGGCGGCGTGATTGAGCAAGGCTATATCTATGTTGTTGATGGCCGGATTAAAGAGATTGGGGACAGTGCTAATCTTAATCTGAGCGGCAATTATGAAACCGTCGACCTGGACGGTAAAACCATCGTGCCCGGATTTATCGATGCCCATGCCCACGGGCCGCAAGGCACGGATGAGCTCATCCCGCAACAAAATTGGGAAGCCGTCGCAACCCTCGCATTGGGCGTCACAACGATCTTTGATCCCTCCTCCCGCGCGAGTGAAATTTTTGCCGCCGGGGAAATGCAGCGCGCAGGCATGCTCCTCGCGCCGCGCACATATTCGACGGGTGAGGTGATTTACGGTGCGAAAGCTCCGGGCTTTTTCGCAAATATTCAATCCTATGATGATGCGCGCGAACATGTCTCGCGCTTGAAAGAGCAAGGCGCGCATGGCGTAAAAAACTATAACCAACCCCGCCGTGATCAACGTCAGCAAGTCGTGAAAGCGGCCCGCGATGAAGGCCTGATTGTCGTGGCTGAGGGCGGCTCTCTCTATCATATGGATATGAGCCTCGTTCAGGACGGCAACACATCGGTAGAACATAACCTGCCGCAAGCCGCGATTTATGATGATGTCATTCAGATGTATGGCCAGACCAATGTCGCTTACACACCGACGCTCGCCGTCACCTATGGCGGGCCAAGCGGCGAGAAATATTTCTACGCTCGTGAAGATGTGTGGAAACACCCGATCCTTTCGGCACATACGCCTCCGGCTCTCTTGCGCGCGCAGTCTGCCCGCCGCGAAACAGCGCCTGATGCCGATTACGCAGATGCAGCGGCAGCTGCGGTATCAAAGCAATTGATGGAAGCGGGCGTGCCCGTCTCTATTGGCGCTCATGGTCAGCGCGAAGGTTTGGCGGCGCATTGGGAAATGTGGAGCTTCTCTCGCGGCGGCATGAGCAATCTGCAAGCGCTTATGACGGCCACGACAGAACCTGCGCGTCACCTCGGCTTTGATAAGGATATTGGGACGCTGGAAGAAGGCAAACTGGCTGACCTTGTTATCTTGTCAGAAAACCCACTCGACGACATCCGCAACACGGATAAGATCGAACACGTCATGCTCGGCGGCCATCTATATGAGGCGGCAACCATGAATGAGGTCGTGACGGGCGATTGGGAGCGGTTACCATATTATTGGGAAAAATGAGTTTTGTGATCCAGTGAATCAAAAAGCTCATTTTAAAGCTTGGCCGCAAGGCCAACTTCGTAAACTCAAAATGGTGTCACACCGTCGCGACCCTATTTGGTCGTGTCGGCGTGACCTGGTTGTTCAACCGAGAACCGCCGCCCCAACCACTCAACCATCATCCCGTTCAACGCCTCCGGAGCGTCCCACATCGCCCAGTGTCCGCAATCGGGAATGTTCACCCGTTCCAAATCCGGGCACATGTTGACCATGGGCTTGGTGAGCGTTGGCGGGAGGAGCAGATCTCCTTCCGGACTAATCATCAGCACTGGCTGCGTGATGCGGTCGCTCAATCCCTCCGCCAGCTCCCAATTCACATCGATATTGCGGTAGAGATTCATACCTGTCTCAAACCCCGTGCGCATATACGCGTCGACAAAATGCGTCCTGTCCGCATCCGGCAAAACCCCGCCTTTCAACTCCGGTGAGCCGGATTTCAGAAAGGCCTCAAACCGCGTTGGAATATAAGTGAAGGTCTCATCCGCGACAGCGCCGGGCGGCGTGGAGCGAAACATGAGACGAAAAAAGCCATCCGCGTCTTTGGCTAACATCTTAGCGACTTCAGGGCCGCGATCCCGGAATTCCAAGAAATAATGCCGAGGCCCGTTCCGCTTTTCAATAATCTTGAGCGGCGGTGCGGGTGCGCGGGCTGTGTGCGGCACACAAATTCCAATCACGGCTTTGACGCGTTGCGGGATCATCCGCGCCGCATGCCAAACAATCGAGCCACCCCAATCATGGCCGCAAATGATCGCGTCTTCATGGCCATAAGCGTCCAATACCGCTTCCATATCCGCGACCAGCTGCGGCATGGCATAATGCACGGGGTCAGCGGGTGCGGAGGATCGCCCAAAGCCTCGCAAATCATAGGCGATGACTCGATACCCCTCCGCAACCAAAGCCGGAACCGTATTCTTCCAGCTATAGGCAATTTCCGGCCAACCATGGACAAGCACTATCGGCGGCCCGTCAACCGGTCCGTCCGCATAGGTGGCGATTTGGAAGGAATCGGAAGGAACAAAATGCGGGGTATCGTAGTTCATACTATAAGTTATGGCGTGAAATTGCGTCCATGACACTCGATTTCGGACCCTTAAAGGTGCGAATCTGCCCTTTACGACACGTGCTAAACCCTTTAGGGAGCGCACAACTTACGGGCCTCGCAGGTTTTCGCGGGGCTTTTGGCTTTTGAACAATAGAAATGAGATAACCAAGCATGGTTGAGATTTACGTCCGTCAGAATAATGTAGACCAAGCGCTGCGTGCGCTGAAGAAAAAAATGCAAAACGAAGGCATCTTGCGCGAAATCAAAGCGCGTAAGCATTATGAAAAGCCATCCGAGAAACGCGTCCGCGAAGCGCAAGAAGCTGTTCGTCGCGCCCGTAAATTGGCTCGTAAACGCGCCCAAATTGAAGGTCTTATCCCTTCCAAGAAAAAGCCGCGTCGCCGCTAAGCGGTCAGCTCAAAAGCCAAATTTGAAAAGCCATCTCTTCGGGATGGCTTTTTTATTGCCCTCTTGTGGCATTCAGGCATGTTAAACCTGAATGACCGTGCGACGTAGATATCTGACCAGAGCCGAAACAGACGCGCTCCCGGCGGATTTTACGCGCGCTTTTCGGGTTGGTGCTGTCGAGCTGATAGACCGCGCGCATAATCCATTCGCAAAAAACAAGATTGTGTGCCGTGGCCCTCGTCTGTTTTGGCAAGACTACCCCACAGATTTCACGCGCATGCCGCTCATCATCCAATCTCTTCTGGTGCATGAGCTTTGCCATGTCTGGCAATATGAAACCGGGCGGCTGACGGCGTTTCGGTATCTGATCAACCCGCGAAACTGGTTTTATGCCTATGACGTCAGGGAAAATGCGGATTTTGACGATTACCCGACCGAAAAACAGGCTGACCTCTTGCAGGACTGGTTTTTGGTCAATTCCGGCTCTCTTCCGTTACGTTTTTCTCCGAACACAGGGGCCGCGCCAACCAAAGACTGGCTCAACAGGATTGTCCCTTTTGAATGGGCTTCTTGATATGGATCGGCGTTAGCGGACTGTTTAGCAATTTCGGGTAAAACTGTGCCAACCATATTCAGGGGGGCATTATGCCAAACGAAACTGCGACACGATTGATAGCCGATATGAAGGCTGCAAATGCGATGACGGATGCTCAACTCCTAGAGCTGCGGCGCGCTTTCGGTGCGGATATGGCAATTGACGGCCGGGAAGCGGATGCTCTTTTCGAACTGGACCAATTGGCAAGTAAACCCGAGGGCTGGGCCGATTATTTCACCCTCATGTTGACGACATATTTGGTTCATCAAGGCCAACCGCAAGGCTATATCAATGACGCCATGGCCGCTTGGCTTATCGCACGGATTGACCATGACGGCGTGGTCGAGACAGAAACCGAACTTCGCCTGCTCATGAATGTTCTGAAAGTTGCCGAGCAACCTGGCGACAGGCTGGAAGCTTATGCCCTGAAACAGGTCATCGAAGCCGTCACGCATGGCCGTGGACGTGTTGGGCAGGACATGTTGACGCCGGGCATCATCGGGCAAGCCGAAGTCGAGCTTCTGCGCCGCGTTTTCTACAGCGTCGGCGGTGATGGCGGCATGGGAATCACCCGAATGGAAGCCGAACATATTTTTGCATTAAATGACGCAACATCAGGTCGAAATCATTGCGCCCAATGGCGGACCTTCTTTGTCGGCGCGATTGCCAATCACTTAATGATGATTGCCGCGCCCGAGAAAATCGACTTGGATGAGATGAAACGCCGTGAAGACTGGCTAACCAACGGCCATAACGGCAATCCCGGGCAAGGCTGGCTTTCGGGGATTAGCCCGAGATCTGTGTTGAACGCCTTCGCAGAAGTCTTTGGCATGAAGCAGCAAGACCCTACGGGTGGCTTCACAATTCTCGACCAAGCGGGTACGGAACACGCCGAAAAAATAACAGCGGATGAAGCCAGTTGGCTCGTCAGAGCGCTACATCATGACGGCGCAATCGACGCGAATGAACGCGCATTACTGGACTTTATCCGTCAAGAATGTCCGGCCATTGACGAAAGTCTTAGGCCAATTCTGGATGCCGCTTAGGCCCGCAGAAAACTCCATCCTCGTTTTGCGCCCCCTCCTAACGACATAGAATCGCGCCTTTTCAACCGCTTATAAAATAATCATAAAGATGCATCCTCGAATAGGGTGTATGGCCGCATATTTAATCTTGTCTTCTTCCACGGGACGGTCAGGTGCACATTGATCTAATCGGGAAGAAGCGGCGCTTGTCATTGTGCGCGGCGGGGTAATGTCCGTCGCTCTGGGTGGCCTATCGCGAGCTTATTAGACCTCGACTGTCTAGCTAGGCCGGTAGCGCAAAAAGGCGTCGTCGTGTGGGACTTTCTGACAATAAGTTGGGAGGGCTCAAAGCATTCGCATACCGCATTCGCA
>ENA-ORXM01000830-ORXM01000830.1-marine-metagenome-genome-assembly--contig:-NODE-830-length-48182-cov-18.015030_pt1 | contig 48182 bp, 44 predicted proteins | sample MGYA00237867_ERZ511480 | MGnify/ENA primary metagenome ERZ511480 (study PRJEB26309, sample SAMN06266103) | marine metagenome | isolation source: Algal blade | place: United Kingdom:Sidmouth, United...
ATTCGCCTTGACAAAATGTTAGGTTGGGATTAGGACAAGCTGGTGGATCGGGTTGCTCGTTTATTATAACTGAACAGTTTGTACGATCACTTTCACAACCGTTACAAACACAAGAGAAAGAATATGTATATGTACCTGGCGAATTAACATCGAAATCTGATTGGATAGTTACATCTAAATTAGGATTTGTTGAAATTGGGCTACCTGCTGCATTAAACCATTGTACGGTAGCTGTATTTGCGGGGTTGGGGCAAGCACCACAAGTAGCCATTAAGGTTAAATCAATTCCATCTGGATTACCTTGACAAGCAAATATCGGCCCATTACAAGTACCAGCATCTGGTACTAAACAATCAAATTCAATTGTGCCAGAAAAAGCTGGTTGACAAACTACGGGTGCTAAATCTAAACCTAAATCAAGTGCTGTAATGTCATACGTGAAACTAATTGTGGTTCCACAATCTAATGGTGCTGCTGGAACTATACCAGTTGCTGTTGCACAAACTGTGCCGTTAGCAGATTGAATTTCAACAGAGGAAGCGGTATCAAAACACATTCCTACAGTTTCAACTGCCATGAGACCATCAGGAAAAACCATAATATCAAACCTAATCGGCTGGCATAAATCTTCATCATTACCACTACCGCCACCCATGTTTGCGGGATAAAAGCCATAGTCTTCTACTAAAGGATCTGGATTAATATCGAAAGTATAATCATAAGGCACTAAAAAGTAGGTTGCCATATATGGTTCACAAGTAGCGTTTGGTAAAGCTGCAGCTGGTAATGTTGCTACGCATACTTGTCCAAAATCAAATGTACTAGATTCGTAGGCCAAATCAGTATTTGGCTGTGGGAACTGACCATTAGCACCAGCAACTGGATTTGGAATATATCCACCTGGTGCTCCTCCAATTGGGTTACCACCTGGTGCATATAGATATAAATCCAAATCTACAGCAGGACCAGCACCTGTGCCACCACCGCCGGGAACTATATCACAAGAAGTAAAGGTAAACTCAACAGGTTGATCAGCACAAACATCTTCCATAGTACCTGTATAAGTAGCAACGCAAGCAGCACAAGCTATTGTTTCAAAGCAAACTTGACAAGAAACTGTACAGCATGCACCTACATAACAAGAGGTTACTGTACCTTGATTATCTGTTATTTCGTTTGCAGCATTAAACTCATTACCTGGTACAAAAGCAGTAGCATCGTAACATATTTGAACGCCCGGAGCAACACCAGCTGCAGACGCCGCTACGGCATCAAAAGTTAAATCATTTTCACCCGGACCACCTAAGGTAACAAAGTTGAATGGTTCAGCAGCATTTTCGTTTGGGTCAGCACTTGTCCATATAATAGTTTGATCAGCAGAAGTTATTGCACCCATACCGTCTCCTTCATCTGGGCCTGCTGTACCACAGAAAGCTTGAATATCTGCTTCAGTCATACAAGCTACATCGTTTATTTTTATACAAAAATCATCAAAAGTATAAGTGTCACCGCTGCCAAATCCATCGTTGGCATGCACTTCTAAAGTAAAACCATTCGCCGGAAATCCTGCGAAAAAGGCTCCTGAAGAAACTGGAGGATTAAATAATATAGGGTAACAACTTGTAACTGAAGGCCCAGATAAGGTACCTCCACCTCCAAATGCTGTACCTTGATTTAATTCTGCATTAGGTCCACCTCCATTAATACCAAAAAGTAGTTGCGTGCCAGATAAATCACCACTTGCAGCGGTAAAATTGTCGATACAAATTTCTACTACAGAAGCAGGGCCTAATAAATCTGACGGGCAACCGGCATATAAACCTGCTGTTATTGCTGTTGCAGCAGCACTTGGTGTGGTAAAATCTCCTGGAGAATTACCAGGGCCACTACAAAATTCGACCTGGCCATTTGACATAGACGATATCTTATCAATTTGAACTGAAGACATAACAGGTGCATCGCAACTACCTACAACTACTGCTGGATCATTACAAGTGGTAATAGGACCTGGTAATATTTCTACTACAAGTTGTATCGGACACGCTGCACCACACGAGGCAGTTGCATCATCGGCATCATCATCAAAAGTATCAGTTGGTGCTAAAGAGTCATATATATCAACCGTATAAACACCTGGAGGCATTGTAGCAGGCGTTTCCCAAGTAGAACCGCTTACATAAGTAAATATTTGTCCAGTAACCGGACCAGCAACAATATCTAAAACATAAGCGCCCATATTGCCATCGCTATAAACCGAATCGCCATTAGGATCGTCAGAACCACCAGCAATATCATGTACTACAATTTTCCCATCTGCTGCTCCTGGGCAACTTTCGTTGCAGGAACGGATTGTTGCATCCATTGGGGAAGCATCAGAAATAAATTTGATACAAGTTGCAGATTTTGAACCATCGCAAGGATCTTCAAAAACAGAACATATTGTACTAACCTGTCTAAGAATACCATCTCCAAAGTCCATTGAAGTTGCTCCAGGAAAGTCAAAAGGATTGGAACCAATTCCTCCAAATGGATTTCCGACCAAGTTGGCGAGACAAGGACCATTGGTATCATCTTCAGAAATGAAATTCCCAAACTGTGCAGTCCAATCAGCAGGATAACCAACACCTGCATTTGTGGTACAAGTTCCTGTACCATCCGCTGCTGCATAACAAGGTGGATAGACAACGGCACTATTTGGCTGAATAGGAATCCCATTTGCAGTAATATATACTTTTGCATCTGTAGTTATCGCTGACCCATCATTAAAATCACAAGGAGGCAAGGAAGATCCTTGACTAAATATCCCTTTACAACCTGTAGGTACATCGAATATAATACCTATATTTTCACGGCAATTCACTTCAACGACATGCTCACCAAGAGCTAATTGACCATTTGAAGACGTTCCAGGACCTCCCATATTAACGGTAATATCACCAGCATCGCCTCCATTACCAGTACCGCCAATAACTTGATCAACAGCACCAGTTACAAAATCGACAACGATAAAGTCATCAATATCTTGAGGAACACAAGGATCAGCTGCATCACCTTCATCTTCTGGTTCGCCTTGATAAGTACCCGTGTACATTGTAGGAGCGGTAGAAGCACATATACCTAAATCAGACTGAATTGTCAGAATAGGAACATCAATTAACTCATTTACCCCTGCAATACATATTTGCATCACATTAGAAGGTGGCGACTCATCAAGCAAGACCATATTACCACAAGCTAGGTTGTCATCAAAACCTGCAAATGGTAGAGTATTACCAGGCGCAGCACCAGGCGCACCAGGTCCTGTACCAGTTGGTTGATCAATTATCAATTCCCAAACAACAACATTGTAACATTGCCCTGGACAAACAACAGGAGCAACAGTTCCTCCACCAGCATCGCAGATGCCTAGAAAGCCTGTTCCATCATCTCCAAATGTGTGCCAAGAATGAAGGTCTCCATTTCCTGGAGGTCTCCTTTGACTAAATTCAGTCGCAGTACAAGTAGAACCTTTAGGAGCTAAACAAAGTGTACCATAATCTCCACCATTGGTAACTGGAAGACCTTCAAAGCCACAATTTCCACCTTCAACAAAACTAGAGCCACATTCCGCTGCTATTCCATTGGGGGCAGGTGAATTTTGACCATAGATACCTATGTACCAAAATAGGGAATTATTGTCCCCTGCTTCGCATCCATCACCAGCTCTCGTTCCACAAGAGGGGTCGAAATCAACCTGAATAGCACCTCCAATATCAGTTAGTGCAGTAATTGTAGGTTGAAGAGCTGTGGTGCAAGCTTGTGCATTTACCTCCAAGTTATGGAGAAAAGCCAAAAATGCAAAGAGAACAAAAATTGTAATTTTATTTCTCATAATTGTTTTTTTATTTCTTTAATGAATAGGTTACTGATTTGATTTAGGAGGTGTCATCCCCATTTGTTTTGGTGATTCTACAATTTGAATATATTGCTTTCCGCCAATTGTTTTAAGCAAAGCATTAGAACGTTGACCTTTCTTTGCAAAATCTATATTCATTTGCTTGGCTTTAGCAGCCAAACTTTCTTTTTGATTTTGAGGTATTGCCTTTTTCTCAACTATTTTAGTTCGGGCAAGCGATTGCTTTGTTTTCAATTTTGATTTGTCAATAGTTTTCAGCTCCACCTTAGGTTTAGCTTCTTTTGTTTGAGTTGGTTTATTTTGCTGTTGAACAGGTTGTTGTGCCTGCTTTCTAACTGCCATTCTTTTCAAATAATCTTCTTCTGAAATGTCTTTTGCTTTGAATTTGGTTTTTAATTCTTTTGATAAAACTACAGAACCATCGTTATTGTGTGATAGTTTACTAGAATTTTGAGCATTAACTGCCAATGAGGCGACAAAAAATGCGACGAAAAGTGTAAAAATTAATTTTTTCATAATTGTATATAGCTTATATTTATTTATTATTTTAAATTTACTTATGTGTTAAACACTATGCACCAATAATTTGCTGGGCAAATTGACTTCCCACATATTTATTTTATTTTAATACTATTTTAGCTTGCACAATATAGCAAGATTTTAATGATTTTTTTAATGTTTTTAAGAGTGATTTGCTGAATTTGTAAGGTAGGTGGCGAGGTGTATATAAAAAATTAAAGAAGTGGTAATGTAAGTTACAGAGAAACAAATGTTTTGTAAAATTGAAGGAGGAGTTTGATTTATTTTTATTGGGCACTTTTTTATATGCTTAGGCAGCTAAAGGAAATTAAAGTATGGCACAGCTACAATTTACCCCAAACTAACAATTAAAAAATGTGCCTCAAATTTCGTTTTAATATTGGTGATCTTATCGTTAAGAAAACTTGCTTTAGCTGCAGGCTATGCATGCTTATTTTGCTTCAATCTCATTAAAATAAATGTAAAATTTTCGTTTTAATATGTAATACTCAAATTGAAATAAAATATTAATTTTAAATTTTATACTATAAAAAAATTAAGTGCTAATAAGGTACTGTATAGCTGCCTTTTTGATATTGCTGTTGAAATTGTTCGATCGGCATTTTTTTGAAACTATCAGTAGCTACAAACACGAGCAATACTTCTAATTCTTGGGCTGTTACTGCTTTTTTTATGGGTACAATAAGGTTGAGATTTTCATCTAAAAAAGAAAGACAAGGGGTTGAGATGCTTTCAGCTTGGTTGAGGGCTTGTGCGAGTTGATGGTAGGGCCTACCAACTACATCTTGTTTGTATTGGTAGGTTGTATTATTAAATTGAATATCATTTTTATGGTATATACTAATATCGGCAGTATAAAAATATCGTTGCATATAGGCATCGTTTTCAGGGTTTTCGAGTGCATACATGCGTACCCTGGTGCAATCTTCGCAGTTGGGGTCGTATATGTAAATTAACGATTTTTTTGGGTTGATTTTGTTTTGTTGTTCTAACTGTTCGAAATTGAGCGAGAAGGGTTTGGTTTCAGTTGAAAGTAAATTGTCCGTTTTTGTTTGAGAATTATTGCAAGCCAGTACTATACTTATTGTTAGTAGAAAAATACCTTGCACAAAAGGTTTTAATTTTATGTTTAATGTTGTAGTGTACATTTATATTTATTAAAATAAGATGAAACAAATGTAAGGTTTTCTTTTGATGGCCTAACTTTTGGTTATAAAATTCTTTGAAATTTACTTCTTAAAAATATGAAGTGATATTAAATAAGTGGCAAGATTTTGGCCTTGTGTTTTTTATTGAGAAACTACATTGTAAAAATAGCCCCAGCAGGACTCGAACCTGCATCAAAAGTTTAGGAAACTTCTATTCTATCCCTTGAACTATGGGGCTGTGTTATCAATATTTGAGCTACAATATTACGTAAAATTATTTTTTATGTGCTTGATTATTATAATTAACGAAATACTTGTATTTTGCTAAATATTAAAACTTTAATTTTTAGGCTTTATTGATGGATACAAAAATCTCTTTGATAGTAAAAGATTACCCTCTTACGGTTCATACAGGCTCATAAATACGTCATTTTGTCATAAAATATTACTATTTACTGCCATTTTTGCCGATAAGCACGCTTAGGAACAATACTTGACCTATCTTACCCAAAAAGAAAAACGTAAAAGATGAATATAAATAAATTCACAATAAAATCGCAAGAGGCGGTGCAGCAGGCACAACAAACCGCTTTTAATAATGGGCATCAGGCAATTGATGTAGGGCATGTAATGCAAGCCTTATTAGAGGTGGACGAAAATACGGTGTCTTATCTGTTTAAAAAATTGAATGTAAATGCCACACAGGTAAAAGATAAAGTGGCGGAGCTGATGCAAAGTTACCCCAAAGTTAGTGGACAAGACGGCCAACATTTAAGCAGAGAGGCTAACCAAGTAATGTTGGAAGCGCAAAGCAGGGCCACTAAAATGAAAGATGAATTTGTATCGTTAGAACATTTGCTGATGGCTTTGCTAAAGGTAAAAAGCAAAGTAAGTACTTTGCTTAAAGATGCGGGTTTAACGGAAAAAGGTTTGCAAAAAGCAGTAGAACAATTGCGGCAAGGTGACACTATTAAAGATCAAAATGCGGAGGGTAATTATAATGCTTTGAGCAAATATGCGAACAACTTAAACGAGTTGGCGGCCAATGGAAAGTTAGATCCTGTTATCGGGCGTGATGAAGAAATTCGGCGCATCTTACATATTTTAAGTAGACGAACTAAAAACAACCCAGTATTAGTTGGTGAGCCGGGCGTTGGTAAAACAGCCATTGCCGAAGGTATTGCGCATAGAATTATAAATGGCGATGTGCCCGAAAATCTAAAACAAAAAACTTTGTTTAGTTTAGATATGGGGGCGATGATGGCCGGCGCAAAATACCGAGGTGAGTTTGAAGAGCGACTAAAAGCCGTTATTAAAGAAATTAAAAACGCCGATGGGCAAATTATTTTATTTATTGATGAAATACATACCTTAGTTGGTGCTGGAAAAACGGAAGGGGCGCTGGATGCTGCCAACCTTTTAAAACCGGCTTTGGCACGAGGCGAGTTGCGCACCGTTGGGGCAACTACTTTGAACGAGTATCAAAAATATTTTGAAAAAGATAAAGCCCTCGAACGTAGATTTCAAAAAGTAATGGTAGATGAACCACAGGTGGAAGATGCCATTTCGATATTGCGGGGTTTGAAAGAACGCTATGAAACGCATCATAAAGTACGCATTAAAGATGAAGCGATTATTGCATCGGTGGAGTTGAGTAGCCGTTATATTACCGACCGTTTTTTGCCCGACAAAGCCATTGATTTAATTGATGAATCGGCAGCCAAGTTACGTTTAGAAATTGATAGTTTACCACAAGAGTTAGATGAGCTGAAGCGCAAAATTATGCAGTTAGAAATTGAGCGAGAAGCCATTAAACGGGAAAACGATACCACAAAATTAGAAAAGTTAAACGAGCAAATTGCCAACTTAAGCGAAGATAAAAATGAGCTGAATGCCCGCTGGAAAGCGGAGAAAGATTTGGTAGATGCCATACAAAAACACAAGCAAGAAATTGAACAATTTAAAATAGAAGCAGAACAAGCCGAACGTGCTGGCGATTACGGTAAGGTGGCCGAAATACGCTATGGTAAAATTGAAGATGCCAAAAAACAACTGGAAACTTTGGAGCAACAGTTGAGCGAAAAAGACAACACTCGCCGTATGGTAAAAGAAGAAGTGGATGCCGAAGACATTGCCGAAGTGGTGGCCAAATGGACGGGCATACCAGTAAGTAAAATGCTGAAAAGCGAGCGTGAAAAATTACTGCATTTGGAAGACCAGTTGCATCAGTTGGTGATTGGACAAGACCAGGCGGTAACTGCGGTATCGGATGCGATTAGAAGAAGCCGTGCCGGTTTGCAAGATCCTAACCGCCCAATAGGTTCTTTTATCTTTTTGGGTACAACGGGTGTTGGTAAAACTGAGTTAGCCAAAGCATTGGCAACCACCATGTTTAACGATGACAAAGCAATGACCCGAATTGATATGAGCGAATACCAAGAGCGGCACAGCGTAAGCCGTTTGCTGGGTGCGCCTCCAGGTTATGTGGGTTACGATGAAGGCGGCCAGTTGACCGAAGCCGTACGGCGCAAGCCCTATTCGGTGGTGTTGTTAGATGAAATTGAAAAGGCGCATCCCGATGTGTTTAACGTATTGTTGCAGGTTTTAGACGATGGCAGGTTAACGGATAACAAAGGCAGAACGGTCAATTTTAAAAACACGGTAATTATAATGACCAGCAATATGGGCGCACACTTAATAATGGAAGGTTTTAAAAACGTTGACGAAAACAACTTATTTGGTGCAATGGAAGCCACCAAAATAGAGGTGATGGATTTGCTTAAAAAATCGGTACGACCAGAATTTTTAAACCGTATAGATGATATTATTATGTTCCGCCCATTAATGCAACAAGATTTGTTGGCTATTTTGGATATACAAATCCGGCAGTTGAATGAGCTGTTGTCGCAAAACGATATACAGGTTGAGTTAAGCCAAAAGGCCAAAGAAAGTTTAGCCAGTTGGAGTTACGACCCACAGTTTGGGGCCCGACCGATGAAGCGAGTAATTCATAAGGAGTTAGTGAATGCTTTGAGTAAAGAAATTTTAAGTGGTCAAGTTGAAAAGGGTAAAACTATTTTTGTTGATGCGCAAGATGGGCGGTTGGTTTTTGGTAATGTTGGCGAGGCTGTAATAGTAGAGTAAAATTTATTTAACGAGATTTAGAAAGTGATATCTTTTGAAAAGGTATCACTTTTTATACATTTAGATAACACTAATTTTTATTGTTAGAAGCAAAACAGAAGTGGCTTTTAGGAAAGTGTCTTTGGAGACGATTGCACTTCGTCAGAAAATGTTTTTTTACTTTTCTATTTTAATCAGAAAGTCGGCGAACTAATTTTTGCGGGTCTTGTTTAGCATGTGAGATGTCAACAATAACTACTTCCTTTTTATTTTCATTAATATGGAAAACGATTATGTAAGCCCACTTCAATACTCGGCGGTAAGTAATCGCTTCATCACTAACCAATTGTAGAATACCATGCCGGTGAGGCATTTTTACCAAATCTTTAATAGCATCGAAAATACCTTGTTTAACTTCATTGGTTACTTGTTCAGATTCATTTTCTTTAAGATAGTTTATAATATGATCAATTTGAGTTTCGGCAAATGAAGTAAACACAATGTTGTAAAGTTCACTCATTATTATACTTTGCCATTATTTCGGAAAGTGTTTTGCCTTCGCCTCGCTCAACCGCTTCTAAACCTTCTTTATATTGCTTTTTCATTTCAGCAGCATATTGAGCATTTCCATTCACATCATAACCAACAATTGTATCATCTTTTTTTGCAATGTAAGTATTTAACAAAGCGTAGATGGCTTCTACCAAATTCTCATCTTGTAAGCGATCTATATATTCGTGTATTTGCGCTTTCATTTGTGTTGTACCCATATTGTCTTTTTTTGAGTGATTAGTCAAATATAAGATAATCTGATGATAAATGTTTTTAATTGCTTTATTAGGTAGAAAATGAAATTATAAGGAGTAAAGAAATACCTGTTCTGTCATCTACTATATCTTTTTGTTCCATAAAGGGAAGTTGTTGCCGTCGAGGCTATTTTGGAAGGTTTGGTTTTTCGTTGAGATGATTTTAGAAATGGAATTTTTCTGCAAACAAGTATGTGTATTTAGTTCTTCATCTGAGTAACAATTAAATTGATTTGAACTAAACTCTAATTATCTTGGTTTTAAAATTTTATATGGGAATTTGTAAATTATGCTTGCTTGAAAAGAAGCTAATAAATGCTCACATTATACCAAACTTTATGTACAGAGGTATAAAGGAAAAAAATTATGTTTTTTATAATAAAGATTTGGAAACAGGTAAAAGCTGGACACAACCAAAGGAAACTGGAGAATTTGATAGCAATATCCTATGCGGTGATTGTGATAATCGCATAATTGAGCATAAATATGAGAAATATGGAAAAACCGTATTATTTAATGACTATACTGACACTCAAAACATAGGGGATTTCACTATTTGTAGAAATATTGATTATCCTAAACTGAAATTGTTTCTGCTATCTATCCTATGGAGAGCATCCATTTCAAGAAGACCGATGTTTAATGGAGTTAAATTGGAAAAGAAACTTGAGGAAAGATTGCGAAGAGTAATTTACCAAAGTATTGTTCCAAAAGAGTCAAAATATGCAATAATGATGTTTATTGATAGAAACCCAGTTCTCAAAAAATTTATTGACAAGCCCCGTTACTTTCCAAATGTAATGGGACTAAATGGATACATATTTATCTTTGATTCTGTTCAATATATTTTCTTCTTAAATTCTACCGAGGTTAATATTCCAAAACCTTTCAGAGAAATTATGTTAAAAGAATGCGGAGAGTTCACATATCTTCATTTGAAAGATGGGCATTTATTTAAAGATTTTATCTCAAGAAATCAAAGGGCAAATATTTAGCATTATAAATTTAATTCAGCTTGCATTCTAATATTATAGAGTTTTCCGAATTCTTCTAAACTCATAGTGTTACCAGTTCTTTTTTTCTTACACTTTTCACAAAGCTGCTGATTATTATGATATTGACTGATTAAAAAATCTTCAATTGTAATGTTGTCATTATTGTAATATCTCTCCATTTCAGAAGCTACATAACTTGATGTTCTGTTATCACAACATAAAAGCCCAGAAAGCATAATTCTGATTTTTATTTCAGAGATATCTTTTTCAGTTAAAACAAAATCCTGTCTAAAAATTCTTTCATAAAATTTAGCCCAATATGCAGATTCATTATCATTTAAACATTTGATAAAATCGTACCATATATTTCCATAATCTTCAATATTAAAACTTTCACTTTTATTTGTAATTCCCAAATCAAAGTATATTGCTCGTTCGCATTTATCAGATTTTTCTTTACCCAAATGTTGGTGAATCCCCTTTAGTGTTAAAAAGCAAGGCGGATGACTGTGTTCTTGCGAAGAATATTCAAATAAATCTTTAAGAAGCTCATCAGCTGATTCTATTCTTTTTGGATCAAATACTTTTGTTAAATAAAATATCTTTTGAAAACTGGTACTAAGGTCATTTAAACGTTGCTTTAAATCCCTCTCTAAGTCGCTTGAACTAAAGAAATTATCTTTAGTTGTTATGCTATTACTTGTCTCTATAATATTATAATGATATTTTGCTAAAATGACCCGATCTAATTTTGTAAATATTCTATACCAATAACGATCTTTAAAAACATCCCATTTTTCGGGATCTTGATATGATGGTCTTGGTGGCAACTTAGTGTACTTTACAATCAAAGGCAATGTTCTTATCGCATTCTTCCAATTGAAATTGTAAAGGTTCTCTGCGTTATGTGCATATTCATGCTCTTTAATTTTTTTAAGACGTTGTTGTAATTCTTTTTCTAAATTAATCATAACGGCAAATTTAAATGGTTTTCTTGTTGGTCGCATTTTAGCCATGTCAAACATCTTTAAAGTGTTTAAACCTCATTGACTTTCTAACATTGACCTTAATAAAACCAAATCTTCAGTAGTTGCTAAAGTCTTGTATTCTTTTTGCTTAAGTCCATTTATTAGTTTCTTATCACCCGTCCAAAGCGTGCTTTCCAAATATTTATTTAATGCTATAAAAGGCAAATCATTTACATCAATATCTTTCACAAGCTGAAAAGCATTTAATCTAAACTTTATAAGAATTTCTTGTTCATCTATAAATTCAATATTTTTGAAAATCAGTTGTTTAGCAAGCTCTAAATTTTCTTCATACAACTTCGCAATTTTGAGTAATTTCCCATCATATTTTGAGATTTCTGTTTTAAGACAATCACAAGAATAAAAATTGAATTGATTTGGAAAATTTAGGAGCAAATCGCCTATGGTACTTTGTGTATTCAATATTGCACTAAAAACAATATTGCTGTAAACAACTACAATCACTTTAAACAAGTGGCTTTGTTTTTATACCACCAAGTGCTGTTTAACTCGTCGGCTAATTGGTTAGCATCCGCTTGCATAGCCTTTGACTTACCCGTGGCTACTTAGCACTTAATGTAATCATTTATACGTTCAGCACCTGTTAATTTAATAGTATTAGGTATTCGTATTATAATTTCTTCATCCGCTCAAATATTGCTGAAGGCTACAAGGCAAGCTTTCAAGCAGACTAAAAAGACCTAAAGGCAAAATTTTAAATGTATAAATTAAAAAAAGCTGACACCTTTTACAAAGAGGTCAGCTTCGTTATCATAAAAAATCGAAAATTATGCGTTCACTCTTTTTGAATTGTTATTTGCACCTCTGCTAACTCTACTATATCTCCTACTCGCAATTTGTTTCCTTTTCTAAATTCTTTTACGTCATTCACTTTCACCAAACCATCTTCTACCATTAGTTTTGCTTGTCCGCCACTTTGGGCAATGTTCATTAATTTTAAAAGTTTTACCAACTCAATAAAATCAATTGTTGGCCTCAATTTAAATATTTCTTTTTTCATTATTTCTTACCATAAAGATAAATTTAAAACAGGCGATTACAAAATATTTATTCCTCTTTTCAAACCCTTACTCACAATTTTCAATATAAGCACTAAAATTAGTTAACGGTGGCGAACTAAAACCGTTTTCTAATTGAATCAACTGCCCAGCTTTGTAAATTTCATTAGTGGTGCTGTTGCTAAGGTTGGCAAAAGATTGCAACGTTTGATAAGCTTGATGGAAATTAATACCGTACTGATGAAAAAACAAACTTAAATTATTAGAAGATGGTGAGTAGCTTGTGGCCTGTTCTGCCATTGGCTTTCGCTGTAGCGATTTAAAGTTGTATGGTTCACATCGGAGTTGATATATATTTGATTATTTACATCCAATCCGCCTTCTATGTAAAATAAAATTTCTGTGCTATTGTCGGCCACTTTAACGTGGGTTAAACTGCCAGCTCTTGCATAACCATAGGTATTCATTGCATTCCATTCGTTGGGGCTTCCATCTATATTTATACAATTATTGTTTGATTGTTTGTTGGTATTACTTTCTGTTTTAAAAACCGTTGATGATTCTAACTGATATTTTGTATTAGAAAAAACAAGCTCTCTATTACGCTCCGTTTTTTGAACTACTGCCCCACAAGAGTTATTACTATTTAAAGTATAGCTAATATTTGCAGTAGCAGGTAAATTACCAGCAGCCAAGCAGAATGGAAGATGTTCGAATAAACACCCTAACACCCTAACGCCCTAACACCCTAAACAGTATTAATATCATAAATTTATATTGCAATATCTTCTGCCTTAGGTGTTTCTCTTAATAAAGGTGCTCGTTTTAATAAGGCGAGGCCAAAACTTAAAACCCCTATCCTACCTAAAAACATTAAACCAGCTATAACTAATTTACCCATATTACTTAACTCGGCAGTAATACCTGCGGAGATACCGACCGTACTTAAAGCAGAAGAGGCTTCAAATATAATGTAATGCGAAGGCAATTTGTCGCCTTCAATTAGTAGCAACAACCAAGTACCTGCAATAAATATTAGCAAGTAAAATATAGCAGAGGCTACTGCTAAAAAAATGTTAGAAGCCGGTATCTCTTTCTTTAAAAAAGTAATGTATTGTTGTTTTTTTAAGATGGATTTTAATACCGCAAAAATAGCAGTTAAAGAAGTGGTTTTAATACCGCCACCGGTGCCAGATGGAGAAGCACCAATTATCATTAACAAAGTTAAAGTAAAAATTGCTGCCGTACTTAAACTGCCAATATCACAATTATTAAAACCAACCGTGGTGTGTGCCGATACGGTTTGAAAAATAGCGATTCCAAAACCGTAGAAACCTTGTTGCAATAAAGTAGCATCAGAAATAAAAACAAATAAAGCGCCAATAGCAATTATAGTAAAAGTGCTAATTATTATAATTTTAGAAGTAAGGGTAACAAATTTTCTTTTGCCTCTTAACTTCATCCAAAAATCGGAAAATACAATAAAACCTATAGAACCGAGTAGAGATAAAATTAAAATGGTGGATGTAATTAATCCGTTATTGGCACAAGCACTTAATGAATCGCTATAGAGGCTAAAACCTGCGGTACAAAATGCTGAAATACTATGGAAGATGGCGCTCCAAAGTGGCTGTGCAACACCTTCTGCTTTAAAGCCAAAATAAAGAAAAAATGCACCTAACGTTTCTATTAAAATAGTAAAAGCAAAAACGCTGTAAATAAAAACGAGTAGTGGATAGCGTTGTGGTAGGTTAAATTCTAAACGCAATAAACTTGCTGAAATATTGGGTAGCCTATTGAAACTTTTGATAACAATAAAAGACCCCAGCGCCATATAACCAATGCCCCCAAGCTGTATAAATAGCAAACTAATAACTTGGCCATATATATTGTAAGAACTGGCAAAATCTGCAGGAGTTAAGCCTGTTGTGCTTACCAATGAAACCGCAAAAAACAAATGATCGATAACCTTGTTCGGTTCATTTTGAAATATAGGCAATAGTAAACAGCCAAAACAAAGCAAACATAAAAAAGCATAGCCTTTTATAAGCAACCATATTACAGAGCGTTCGTCCCTATTTTTATATTTTAACCAGTTTCTTATGTATTTCACAAGTACTTGTTTGGTTGAAAATACACAACACTCTTACGACTTTATTAATTCCCATAAAATTAAATTTATTTTAGTAAGCACATGCATAAAATATTATAATTGATTACCCCTCATTTTATAGAACCTTTTTTTCTTTTAAGGAGTATGTTTTGATTGATCAAGACCATTTACAAGTGTTATCTCGCTTTAGAATAAAACCCAATACTTGGGTTGAAAATGAAGTTACCGAAATGGAACAAGCTATTGATTTACGTCGCTTGATGTAAAATTGGAGGTAAAGCAAATTTACAAAGGAGTTGAGTTTAATTAAAGTGTTTGCGGAATAACAATTAGCTTTCAGAAAAATCGTTCCAAATGTTCCACGATGCCTCGGCTTGTAACTCCAACATTTCTAAGCCATTTTTTATTGTTGCGCCTTTTTCTTTTCCTTTTTTTAAGAAGGTAGTTTTGGTAGGGTTATAAACCAAATCATATAACAAGTGTTTATGGTTTAAATGTTTATAAGGCAAGGCAGGGCAATTTTCTACAGCAGGAAAAGTGCCTAATGGCGTGGTGTTTATAATTATGTAATGTTCATTTAAAATAGCTTCATTAATATTGTTGTAGGTAATCACCGCTTCTTTTTCACTTCTTGAAACAGATTGATAGCCGATACCCATCTTACCAAAAACATATTTTACTGCTTTGGCTGCGCCACCTGTACCCAATATTAATGCTTTGGTATGATGCTTTTGTAACAAGGGCTTTATTGAATTTTTGAAACCAACAACATCTGTATTATAGCCAAACAATTTGCCATCAATCGGCTTTATTGTGTTTACTGCGCCAATTGCTTTGGCGGCTTCATCTAACTCATCTAAAAAAGGTATTACTTTGGTTTTGTAAGGTATGGTTACATTTAAACCTTTCAGGTTAGTGGTGTTTTTTATTAGATGCGCAAATGCTGCTATCTCTTCGAGTTCAAAATTTTCGTAAACACAATTGCTTAAACCTTCTTCTAAAAATTTTTGCTCAAAGTATTTTTTGGAGAAAGAATAACTCAATACTTTACCAATTAACCCGAAAGTCTGCTTTTGGTTTTCGTTCATTAATTTTAAGTAATTGGTTTTGCTAAGCGTTCAATTATAAAAATTGAGGCGATACCTAAAAAGACTAAAGCAATCGCCATTATATTGTGTGCATCTAAACTATTGGGTAAAACTTTTGCGTACTTTAAAATCGTTTCTTCACCATTGGGTTTTATAAAGGTTTCCGCTGCTTCTTTCCACGGCCATAAAATATTTAAAGAACCCAAAATAAAACCCGTTAATAAAGCAATAGTAACATCTGGAAATCTTTTAAAAACATAAGACAGCAAATTAGAAAAAGCTACCACGCCAACTACACAACCAAGGCCAAGCGGCAGTAATACGCTAAAATTAAACTTACCAATGGCTCTTAAAATTAGCCGATAGTTGCCCATAATAATTAAAATAAACGAACCGCTTAAGCCGGGCAAAATCATACTACATATAGCTACAATGCCGCATAAAAACACATACCAAAAACTGCTATTTTCTTGTGCTGGGTTAAGCAATGAAATACCAACTGCTATTATAGTGCCTATTATTAAAGCAACAATAGCAGTAGCGCTCCACTTGGTTACTTGCTTGCCTACGTAGTAAACCGATGCTAATATTAAACCGAAAAAAAAGGCCCATAATAAAACGGGATAAGTAGCAAACAAATAATCGAACAGTTTGGCCAAACTTAAAATACTTACTGCAACCCCAGCACCTAAAGTTGATAGAAAACCAAGATCGGTATATTGAACAAAATTTTTAAATTTACCTTTTAATAAAAAGCCTATTGCTGTGGTATTGAAAGATTTAAGTGCATAAATAAGGCGCTCGTAAATGCCAGTAATAAATGCAATGGTACCGCCCGAAACACCGGGTATAACATTGGCTGTACCCATTGCTGCACCTTTCAAAAATACGGATAAAAGATTTTCTTTTCGAGGCATTAAATACTGTTTTTACTTCTTATAAAAATTGAAAAAAGTATCGCCACGCAAGCCGAGGCGCAAGGTTTCTAATGGTATTACATCGTTTACTGCAATGTTACCTAAGTTTACGTTAGCACCGCTCAACTCTATAAACCAAGCTTGCTGTTGTTTTTGAGGTGCTTCCCAAATTAGTTTTGCACCGTCAATTTGATGTAATACTTCGTTTACCAAACCCATTCTTACTTCACCGCTTGCTCGGTAAATACCAATGTTGCCACTTTCGCGGGCTTCGGCAATTACCTTCCAGCTGCCAGCTTCAATTTCTTTGTTAATTAACTCAATCCATTGGTAGGGTGCCAATATTTTGGTTTCATCTTTCGAGCCTACTTCCGACAATACTTTTAAACCACTTTTTTGTGAAAGCTGATTGATATAATCGCATTTTAGTTGATGTTCAATTTCGAGACATCCGTCGGAAACCTCTACAAATTCCAACTCAAACTCATCAATTAAATTTAGGTAATCTTCAAATTGATCACGATAAATAAATGCTTCAAACAAAGTACCTCCAAAATAGAAAGGTATACCTGCAGCTTTATAAACTTTTAGCTTTTCTTTTAAATTGGGTGTGGCATAAGAGGTACCGAAACCCAATTTTATAATATCTACATAAGGCCCATTAACACTCACAAAGTCTTCTGCTTCTCTAACGCTTATGCCTTTGTCCATAACCATGGTTAAGCCAGTTTCTCTTGGCTTCGCACTTCTTTCGGGTAGATTTGTTAATTTATAGTTCATTTACACCTATTTTAAAAACAGGCTGCAAATGTAATTAAGTAATTGTACAAAATTAGCAATTGGTTTGTGTTTTATTAGGGGGTTTTAGAAAGGTTACACAAATGCTTCTTCTTCTATTTTCCCTATTTTGTTAGGTTAATCTGATAAAATAATTATTTGATTAACCAGTTTGCTTAACTATTTTTTGTGTTTTTACAATTACTTACAATTCTCAATTTTTGTTTTGAAACCGAAATATCTATTCACATCAAAACCTATTAATAATAATATTGGTTCGCTAATAGGGCGAATGTAAGCTGCAATCGTATAAAATATAAAAGTTACAAATGGTTTATTGTTTATCTGCTATTGTTTATTTAGCACACTATTTAAAATATTTTTCGACCGTAATTGGCCAAATCCTTCAAGGTGATATTGGTAGTATTTTAATAATAAATTGAGCATTTCCGCTTTCTCCGCTTTTGTGAGTTTAAGCTTTGTTTTGTTGTTAGCGGCAACTAAACAGTTGTAAAATATAAACGACTGTATTGCCGTAAGTTGATGTTGGTTTAAAATATGGTTTTCAACAAACTGCCCTTGCGATAAACTAAAATGATTTAGCTTTTCGGTTTTATTGGGCAGAGGCTTAAAGCCAAGCAGGCCAGCTACTTCTATTAAAAAAAAAATAATATAATCGGCGTGTTTACCTTTAAAGTTATCTAACAGTTCTATTTGTTTATATAAGTAGTTAAATAATTTTTCGTTTGCTATTTCTTCTTTTACGCTTTTAACTAAAATTTCATTTAAAAACAGTAGTACGCATCGTTTTGTATTATTAAAAGGTGTGTTGCTAAACATATAAGCCCATTGCATTTCTTTTATGCGCTTAATGTTTTGGTTTTCTTTAAAATAAACCTCTAAATTTAAAAGATTGAGTGGCTGTAAATAGGCCATTTTGTTTTTTGCACGTTTGGCAAACAAGCCATTTATTATGTAGGTTTGAACACCAAATTTTTCGGTAAAAATGTTTACAATCGCACTACTTTCTTTAAAACGGGTAACCTTAAATACTATTCCTTTGGTATGATGTAACAAATTTTTGCTACAAAGTAACGGTAAAAAATAAGTTATTATTTGTACATTACTTACTAAATAAAATATTGTTTTCTGTTTTTAATGAATTTTTTATCTGCAAAATTGGTTTAACACAAGTACTTCCTAAAATAAACATATCTTGCAACCGCTATAAATAATTTTATTATTAATGATATTTTGGTCTTTAGTCTTTTTAGGATCTTTGTTCCTGCTCATTAAATCGTCAGATTATTTTGTTGATGCAAGTTTAATTATAGGAAACTACCTTAAAATACCGCAACATATTATTGGTATAACTTTGGTAGCATTAGGCACTAGCTTACCCGAGTTAGCCTCTTCAATTGCAACAGTTTTAAAAGGCTCAAGCGAAGTGGTTTTAAGCACAGTAGTAGGCTCTAACACTTCAAACATTTTGTTAATATTAGGCATAACCGCAATTGCATCTAAAAAAATTGATATTAATTTAAATGAATTAAAACGTTTTTTACCATTTTTAATACTATCAGTAGTTTGGTTAATTATTGCTTGTTTTGATAGTGTTTTTAGCCGTTTTGATGCTTTATTAGCCATTACTTTAATGGTAATTTTTATAGCAACTTGTATGTTTAAAAACAATAGTGATAAGGAGGAAAAGGAACATACAGCCACAAACACGGAAAACATTAAAAAGCAAGTACTTATATTTTGCGCAAGTATAGCAGCTATATATTTTTCGGCAGTTTATTTAATTGAATCCTTACAAAACATATCGGCATTACTTGGTATTGGTGAAGATATAATTGCATTAAGCGCCTTAGCATTAGGCACTTCGCTACCCGAATTAGTGGTAACTATAAATGCCACTCGAAAAGCCAAACATTCAGTTGCCATAGGTAATATTGTAGGATCCAATATTTTTAATTCTTTTGCAATAACGGGTATTCCAGCACTAATTCAACCATTGTTGGTAACACAAAATGTTACTCAATTTAGCCTGCCTATTATGGCCGTAGCCACCTTGCTTTTTTTATTGTTTATAATAGATAGTAAAATAACTCGGCTCGAAGGTTTTTGCTTAGTTACAGGGTATATGGTTTTTATATGTTGGTTGTTTTTTAACTTTTCGTAATTGGTTTATAAACTTTAAACCGATTTGTAAATTTGTTAAATATTTAACCTGTACCACCAACCAGCCACTGTTTAAAAAAAGTAACGTTAGCTCAACTAATATTTTACTAATTTATCCTTCATAAAAAAAACTTATAATTTTGGTATGATGCTTAAGATCATAAATTAACATAAGCTAAACAGATAATTTTTATTTGAGAAAAGATTAGCTTTTTGTAACTTCACAATAATAAATTGACTTTTTAAAAGTTGTTAAACCAAACTGCACTACACATATATGAGAAATTTTACAGAAAAAGACTTACTGCAATGTTTGAGAAAAGGCGAGGGCCCCACTATTGATTTTAAACATGCAGTAACTAATTTAGAAAAAATTGCCCGTGCAGTAGCTGCTTTTGCCAATAGTAAAGGTGGTTATTTAATAATTGGTATTGACGATAATAAAGACATATTGGGCGTAAAAATTGAAACAGAAAAGTATCAATTAAATAAAGCCATACAGCAATTTTGTAGCCCAATTGTACCGGTACAATTTCATACCATAAACTTTAGGGGCGCAATGATTTTGATTGCTCATATAGTTGAAAGTACCAGTAAGCCGCATTTCAGTATTAATAAAAAAGGAGCGAAAAAGTTGTACATACGCATACAAGACAACTGCGTATTGGCAGATGATTTGTTTGCAGAGTATTTATTGTCTGGCAGCCTAAATAATGCTTTGCAGAACTACAGCATCATACAAAAAATTACAGAAGAGGTACGCCATACTTTTGGGGCAAAAGCATCATTAACAGTAGAAGATTATGCAAAACTTTCGGGTTTAGATAATGCGCAAGCTACCCGCAGATTGCTACACTTGGTTTTAGCTGGGGTGTTAGAAAAAGAAGTAAACCAACCGGTATTTAAGTTGTATAAAGACTTTCAATTAAAGGTGGCCTAAGTTGATCTCACAAATTTTACTAAGTAAGCAGTTGTTGCTGTGTTAATTTACCTCCGCAATAAGCGTTACAAAGCTACCCCGCCATCAACTTTATTATAAATACTAATACTACACTTATTATCAAACCAAAAAATACTTTACCCAAATCGGCAAATACCATACGGGTAATTTTTTTGCTAAGTTTCTTCTCTAAATTTAAACGAATACCAATTTCACGGCCAGCTAGCAAACCAATAAACACCCAAGTGGTACTCATAGGTAATTTGGCTTCAAATAAACCGAGGTAATTGTATTTAAAAATATACAATATTACACCATAAATAAAATCAATAAAAGTGGCCGACCTAATATCGGCGGTGTTGGTTTTTTTGCGCACTACATTTTGTACTGCTCCACCGCGTTGGTAAAAAATATAAGCCAATAAACCCACCAAAATTACTAATGATATAAAAAAGCTTAATGGCGATAAATCTATGCCACCTTTTAAATATATGTAAATGTTAGCCAAATCTTGTGTTAACCATTGGTACCATAAAAAGCCGGTAGTAAACCATTGCAATACCACCCATATTTTTCTATTGCTGTCGCTTAAAGGGTTTGCCATAAAACGTTTTTCGGTTAAGCGGCTAATTGCTAAGTAAATAACCATGGCTGATGAAAAAGCAATTAAATAACCCATTATCGATTTCTGTATCATCCCACCTAGCTTTTGATCAGCATCAAAAACAGAGCCTAACATGCTGTTTAAATCGTTGGGTATTTTGTTTAAAGAAAACAGGGTTAATACCATAAAAGTGGTACTTACAGGTATACCTATGCGAGTAATAAACAACAATACTAAGGGAGGTAGTAAGTAATACCACTCAAAATTAATGGCTTCAATATCAAATTTATCTAACCTACCATAATCAATATCGTTTACCATATAACCCTGTATAAGTGTAAAACATAATATACTTGCGGCAAACAACCACAAAATATACCATTTTACCCGCTTTTCGTTTGAGGTTAAAAAAGTACCCAATGTTTGTATAACATCGTTACCAACAACTGAATAGGAGGCCAATATAAAGCCAACCCACATTACCAAGAAAGTTAAATCCATATAAAAGTATACTTACAACTACAAAGAAACTAAACATTAATGACATACCTATATGAGCGTTTGGTTAAGTTTGTGTTAAGGAAATGTTTGATTATTTTTGTTATGTTATAAATTCTAATTTTTTTAAAAAATATAGGCGATGTTTAAAGTGATTTACATTCAAGCATTTATTTTTGGTGCCATTTTACTAAGTTCGTGTATCATGTTAGCACAAAATTTTGAAAACGACCAACTTCGCTACCAAAGAGTGCGAACCGCTAAGGCGGAAAAAGATCTGCAACTAAAAAACGAATTTCAACAATGCGGCTTGAACTATCCGCCTCAAAACATCTTTATAAAAATTATTAAAGATGATGAATTGCTGGAACTTTATGTAAAAGAAGGTAGCGATTATCAATTGTTTAAAACCTATCCATTTTGTGCGGCTTCTGGCACACTTGGCCCAAAACGAAAAGAAGGAGATTTGCAAGTACCCGAAGGCATTTATTACATTGATCGTTTTAACCCCGCCAGTAATTTTTACCTAAGCCTTGGCATTAATTACCCTAATAAGCAAGATAAAAAGTGGAGCGACCCTAAAAAACCTGGAGGAGATATTTTTATACACGGCAACTGTGTTTCAATAGGTTGCGTAGCAATTACTGACAATTTGATAAAAGAAGTCTACTGGTTGGCAGTTAAAGCAAAAGCCGCTGGCCAACAAAAAATTCCGGTACATATTTTTCCCTTTGAGCTAACAAATACCCTCAAAATGAAAAAGTATGCACAGCAATATCCACAACACCAAAGCCTTTGGCAAAGCCTTGTCGAAAGTTTCTAAAAACAAACAATCACACAAAATTATTATTAACAAACAAATTTTAGAAGCGAAATGGTTGCGCCACGTACAAATTTTGGTCCCGCCATCCGTTCAAATACCATTTTGCCAAAACTTCATCACCTAATCACAAACACCCAACAAAAAATGGTATAACCTCTTCTGTCGGGGCTAGTTTTCCAACTGCACCCAGTCGTAGTAACCGCTTAAAACGATATTGTATCAAAAACGAATATCGTAGCTTAATAAATTATCAATCATCATATTTTATGTGATTCCATAGCTTCTATTACGATAAAATTTAATTTAGATGCTATTATTATTAATTTAAATTTCTAATTGCTTACTTTTGGGTTTTCAGAAGAAAGCCAATGAAATTTATAGTATCATCAAACGATCTTTTAAAGCAAATAAAAATAATTAATGGGGTTATTAGCACCAATACCGTGCTCCCAATTCTCGAAGATTTTTTGTTTAAAATAGAGAAAGGTAATTTAACCATATTTGCAACCGATTTAGAAACCTCAATGTCAACCGAAATTGAAGTAGAAGCCAAAGAAGATGGTTTAATAGCCATACCTGCAAAAATATTGAGCGATACATTAGCAGCCTTGCCCGACCAACCAATTACATTTGATGTACAAGAAGATACCTTTAGCGTAGAAATTACTACGCAAAACGGTAAGTACAAAATGAATGGTGAAAACGGCGAAGACTACCCAAAAATACCAGTGCCAGAAGATGTAACCAATTTGGTAATGAATTCTGAGGTGTTGAGCGATGTAATTGCAAAAGCGAGCTTTGCATTAAGTACCGATGAGTTGCGGCCAGCAATGACTGGTTTATATTGCAATTTTGATGATAATGGCGCTACTTTTGTTTCAACCGATGCGCACCGTTTGGTTCGTTATCGCCACAGCGAAACCACATTAAAGGAGGCTACAAATTTCATCTTACCTAAAAAAGCATTGCAATTATTAAAAAATGCATTGGCTAATGCCGCTACACAGGTCAATATTTCATTTAATAGTTCGAATGCCTTTTTTAGCTTTAATAAGGTAAACCTAATTTGCAGGTTAATTGATGCTAAATACCCTGATATTACGCCAGTAATTCCAACTGATAATCCTAATAAATTAAGTATCGATACCAAAACATTTGCAGGTACTTTACGAAGAATTACCAATTTCGCCAATAAATCAACTTACCAAGTAAAGCTGAAGTTAAACGGTAACGAGCTACAAGTTTCTGCCGAAGATTTAGATTTTAGCAACGAAGGGCAAGAACGGTTAACTTGTAATTATAGTGGCGAAGATATGGAAATTGGTTTTAATGCCCGCTTTTTATCGGAAATGCTAAATTCAATTGATAGCGAAAATATTAATATGGAGCTTTCTACTCCTTCAAGGGCAGGCTTAATATTACCCGAATCTGACAATGAAGCTACCGATATATTAATGTTAATTATGCCGGTAATGTTAAATACTTAGGCTTTAATCTTTTAATCTTAAAAAAATAAAAACGTTGATAAAGCAAACTTCTCTTTACCAACAACATTTAGCTTCATCTGCTAAAATGGTTGATTTTGCTGGCTACGAAATGCCAATATCTTATCAAAGTGCTAAAAATGAGCACATGGCAATAAGAAACAACTGCGGAATGTTTGATGTTTCGCACATGGGCGAATTTTTGGTAGAAGGCAATGAAGCAGTTGAATTGGTGCAATATGTAACTTCAAACAATGCAAAAAATTTGCAACCTGGCGAAGTGCAATACAGTTGCCTGCCCACCGAAAATGGCGGAATTGTTGATGACTTGCTGGTGTATTGTTTAAATGAAAAACTGTATCTATTGGTGGTAAACGCTTCCAATATTCAAAAAGATTTTGATTGGATAAGCAGCCATAATAAATTTGACGCAAGCTTAAATAATGTTTCGGACGAATGGAGTTTAATTGCAGTACAAGGCCCAAATGCAGAACACATTTTACAAAAACATACTAACACAAAGTTAAGCGATATAAAGTATTACAATTTTGTTACGGGTAATATTGCAGCTGCGCAAGAAGTAATTATTTCTGCAACGGGTTATACTGGTGAGCGAGGCTTTGAGCTGTACATAAAAAATAAATATGCCGCACAAGTTTGGGAATTGCTGTTAAAAGATGGTGTTGAACCTTGTGGTTTAGCTGCCCGCGATACTTTACGATTAGAAATGGGTTATGCCTTATACGGTAACGATGTTAATGAAAACACCTCTCCATTAGAAGCTGGTTTAAGTTGGATTACTAAGCTTAAAACAGCAGATGATTTTGTTGGAAAAACGTTTTTAAAAGTACAAAAAGCAGCAGGAATACAAAGAAAGTTAATAGGCTTTAAAATGGTTGAAAAAGGTATTCCAAGAAAAGATTACGAAATTTTGAATGATGCCAAAGCTGTAGTTGGCCGAACAACTTCTGGTACACAAAGCCCTGTTTTAAATATGGGCATTGGCTTAGCTTACATAATTGATTTAAGTTTAAAAACTGGCGATAAAATTTTTATTAACATTAGAAACAAACCTGTTGAGGCGGTAATAACTAAGTTGCCATTTGTAACTGGTACAAGCCTTTAGTAAGTTGGTTTAAATTGCTTGCATAACCGCTACTTATGCGCCGGCTTTTCGTCTTTATATTACCAAGTTGGTTGCCTAAATAACTGTAATTTATAATTAGTTTTTTTTATGATTTAAAAAACCATAAGTCAGCAGTCTAAAATAAAAATATGTGTATATTTGGCCAAATTTTGCCTGTAACTGAAATATTTGATTATGCTTGAAGTCAAAAGTCTATGAAGTTTGATAAAACCTATTCTTTACTAAAATCGCTCAACAAATCAGAGAAACGGTTCTTTAAAATATACTCCTCCCGTCATGTAATTGGTAAGGCCAATAATTACGTGCAATTATTTGATGCTATGGATAAACAGCAAGTTTACGATGAGCAACAGATCAAAACTAAATTTGCCGACGAAAAGTTTGTAAAGCGAATGCCTGTAGCTAAGGCTTACCTGTACGATTTAATTTTAAAAAGTATGGGCGCTTACCAACAACACAACCCAACAACACAATTGTACGATAATTTGAAGCAAATACAGTTTTTGTTTTCAAAAAAATTATATAACCAAGCAGAGCAGTTGTTGGCCAAAACAAAAAAAATAGCACAAGAACAAGACCAAGTGGAGCTAATGCCAGAAATTATGCGTTGGCAAAAAAAGCTAATGGATTTAAACCAGTATAACATTAGCAAAGAAGATTTAGATAGTTTTTGTAAAGAAGAAACCGAGTGGATTGATAACCTGGAATTGATTAATAAATTTTGGAAACTTCAATCGGAATTATACATACAACACAATAATATTGGCATAGTAAAAAATGAAGAAGAGCTACAAGCTTTAGAAGGTGTTTTTAGCGAACGCTTTATGCAATTGCCTAATTATAAATTACCGTTTAGGGCCAAGTTGTTGAAAAATAAAATTTATACAACTTACTTTTATCAGATAAAAGATTTTCAAAGCAGTTATAATTATGTAACTGAAATGATACATCTAATAGAAAAAAAAGCACCTAAAAATAGTTTTTATAATAAAGAGTATGTGCAGGCCATAAATAATTTACTCAACTTAACAAAGGTTTTAAATTTAAATGAAGAGCATAACAGCTACTTAGCCAAACTTAGAAGCTTATATCATAATGTAGAAAGCTATAAAACGGAAGCCGTAAAAACCAGCATTATTGAGGCATTTCATTACCATAGTATAAACTTCATTTTAAAAACAGGTTTATATAAAGAAGGAATTGTACATCAGCAACTAATGGAGGCAGATTTAACCAAATATAATGGAAACATTAGCGAAACTGGTAAAACAATATTATATTTTTCTGCTTTTCATATCAATTTTAGTGTTGAAGATTTTGAAGGGGCTTACAAATATTTATTAAAAATAAAAGATGGTAAATTGGAAAGCAACAGAACAGACATTGTTGATTTCTGCTATATTTTAATGCCGCTTACTGCTTATGAATTGGGTAATTACACCTTATTAAAAAAAGATTTAAAAAATTTATACCGCTATTTTTTGAATAAAGAAAACAAAACTTCATTTGAAAATTTTGTGCTGAAAGCAATAAAACAGTTGCCTGGTTTTAATGCATCTGAAAAATGGTTCACTACTTGTAATCAACAACTAAAATTACATCAATCAGATGCTTATTTTATAAAAGCTTCTCATTACTTCAAGTTAGCCAATTGGCTAACTTGTAAGTTGCAAAACAAAAGCTACGGCAAACAAATGTTAGCCCAAGCAATAGCTGGTTAATTGTTTTAAATTAGCAGCATGGAACTACCATCGGAATTAATAAACAATGCAGTTAATGAATTGTCGAAGTTGCCGGGCATCGGTAAAAAATCGGCTTTGCGCTTGGTGTTGCACTTGTTAAAACAACCAATTCAAAGTTCGGACAACCTTGGCCAAGCCATTATAAACCTTAGGCGCAATATACAGTTTTGTAAAATTTGTTTTAATGTAGCAGATGAAACAGTTTGTAGTATTTGCAATAACAAAAACCGAAACCAGCAACTAATATGTGTAGTAGAAAACATTAGAGATGTTTTTGCTATTGAAAAAACGAATCAATATAAAGGCGTTTACCATGTTTTGGGCGGCGTAATTTCGCCTATGGACGGTATTGGCCCAGAGCAATTGAAAATTGGAGAATTAATAAGCCGGATAAAAGAAAATGCAGTTGAAGAAATTATAATGGCCTTAAACCCAACTATGGAAGGCGATACTACCATCTTCTATATTTCGCAAAAAGTAGAAAGTTTAAAAGTGAAAGTTACAACGCTAGCTCGTGGTGTTGCTTTTGGTGGTGATTTAGAATATGTGGATGAATTAACCTTGGCCCGCAGTATTGTTACCCGAACTAATTACGAAAAATATTTAGTGCAGTGAACATAAAGCTTTCTATAGTAATTGTAAATTATAATGTAAAGTACTTTATTGAACAGGCCCTATATGCTGTGCAAAAAGCTATTCTACAAGTTGATGGTGCAGTAGAAGTTTTTGTAGTGGACAATAATTCTTACGACGATTCGGTAGCATTAATAAAAGAAAAATTTGCTTGGGTTAAATTAATTGAGAACAAAGAAAATACAGGTTTTGCCAAAGCCAACAACCAAGCCTTGCGAATAGCAGAAGGAGAATATATGTTGCTGCTAAACCCTGATACTGTTTTAAAAGAAGATACCTTAATTAAAACCCTCAACTTTATGGATGCCAACCCAAAGGCTGGTGGTTTGGGTGTTAAAATGATTGATGGCGCAGGCAACTTTCTACCCGAATCGAAGCGGGGTTTACCAACACCTTATGTTGCTTTTTGTAAAATCGCTGGTTTGTCAAGGCTATTCCCAAAGTCAAAAAAGTTTAACCAATATCATTTAGGCTACTTAAATAAAAACGAAGTGCACGAAATTGATGTACTATCTGGTGCATTTATGTTAATGCGTAAAAAAGTATTAGATAAAATTGGTTATTTAGATGAACGCTTTTTTATGTACGGAGAAGATGTTGATCTTTCGTACAGAATACAATTGGCAGGTTTTAAAAATTACTACTTTCCTAATACTACCATCATTCATTACAAAGGCGAAAGCACTAAAAAAGGCAGCCTCAATTACGTGAAAATGTTTTACCAATCGATGAGCTTGTTTGCAGAAAAACATTTTTCAAATGGAATGGCTACTATATATCATACAGTTATACAAGTAGCCATAGCTGCTAGAGCTTTGCTTTCTATTTTTAGCGGTTTATTTAAACAACTATGGCAACCTTTTTTAGATGCTATTGTAATTTTTGCTGGTTTATTTCTAATAAAAAACTATTGGGAAAACTTTGTAAAACAAGGCATAGAATATCCAGAACATTTGCTGCTGATAAATTTACCATTGTACATTTGTGTTTGGCTCATCAGCATTTTTTTAAGTGGTGGATATGACAAACCCTTTCATATAAAAAAACTAATACAAGGCGTTTTAATTGGTACTTTACTAAATGCTGCGGTTTATGGTTTTTTACCAGAACAACTACGTTTTTCAAGAGCTATAATTTTGTTAGGCGCAGTTACTGCAATGTTTAGCACTTCCTTGTGGCGTTATATTTTGCATCAACTTCAACCAAAACAATTTTCATTTTTTATTAATCGTTATAAAAGAATTGCTATTGCAGGATGCGATAGTGAAGTACAGCGGGTACAACAGCTATTAAAAGAAGCTAATATTGAGTACAAATTTGTTGGTAGCATTTCACCTAAAAAAGCGGCCACAGAAAAGCAAAGTAATAACATTGGGCATATCAATCAAATTGAAGCTATTATTAAAAACCATGCATTAAGCGAGGTAATTTTTTGTAATAAAGATGTAAGCAGCAATACCATTATTAATATAATGACGAGCCTGCCAGAGCAAATGAGTTACCGCATTGTGCAACCCGAAAGCAATAGCATAGTGGGCAGTCAATCAAAAAATATGGCTGGCGATTTGTATGCCATTGACATTAGTTTAAACATTGCCTTGCCAGCGCAAAAGCGTAACAAACGGGTATTAGATTTGATGGTTTGTGCCGTAGCAGCCTCGCTATTGCCTATTTTAATATTTTTAATTAAAAACCCAATGCAGTTTATTAAAAATTGGTGGCGAGTATTTTTAGGCAACTGTAGTTGGGTAGGTTATGCTTTTACTAATGTTGAGCAACATACTAAACTGCCTGCAATAAAAGCGGGTATTATTTCGCCAGCTACACAATTGGCACAAAAAAATAATAAAATTAACTACCATCGTATTAACTATTTGTATGCCAAAGAGTATAGTCCTGTTGTTGATTTAAGATTGATACAACAAGGTTGGAGGAAGTTTGGGGAGCTGCGTAATTAGCTTATAGTTTATTATTGTATTTAATAAATAGATGCTCAAAATATAGTAAACCAAAAAAATTAAATAATTGTGGCAATTTAGAATTTACTTATTAATTGAGTTGCTTAAAATCTTTAATAATATAGAGTTAACAACATTCATCTAATTTGTTTGCAGTTTGTATTGTTACAAATTTATAACACTTATTAAATGTCAAATTCGCTTATGTGTTTTTATTAAACAAGCTAACTTCTTTTAAGCGTTCAATATCATTTTTAAAATTAGTGGCTTTTTCAAAACGTTTAAACGCTTCGTAAGAATGTTCGTTGGCGGCCTCTTTTATTTCTTGTTGATCAATAGTTTCTAAAGCGTAAAACGTCTTTTGTAGCCGCTGCATTACTTCTATGTTATTGGCACCATCTCTTGCTATTGGTCTAAAAGCGTCTTCAAACAAATCTTTAATAACAAGGGTAGGTACTTCTATTCTATCATGCTGTACCGTGCTTTCTTCCCCTTCTTCAACAGGTTTATTCCATAAAAAAAACAAGCGTTCGTGGCTGCCTATAATTTGAATTGCAGTACCTGGGTCGTTAATGCCTGAAGATAAAGCTTTGCTGGCAATTTCAGATAATACAGTTAAGCCAAACCGAGGGTCGTCGTCAAAAGCGCGGGTATGGCCCACATGAAAAGTCTCGTTAACTTTTTGAGTTATATTTTTTATTTCTATGTTATTAGCAGCGCTAATGTAGGCGATGGTTGTGTTGGGTTGTACATATTTGCCAGGCAAACAATTTAGCCTAATGTTTATATTAATTTCTTCAGCATAAGTTTGCAATACCGCCATGTTTAAGTATTGAACATATCCATTTTTAGTGCTAAATATTGGTATTTCGTTTGAAATATTGTTACTAATAGCTTTACCTTTTAATAAAGGGTTTTTAACATAAACGGACAATGATTTGGTAGCCACTTTTTCTACTTGACTAATAATATGCTCTAATCGTCCTAACCTCGAAATGCTATCTACCCACCATAAAAAGGTGATAATAACTACTGCAAAAAATGATAAAGTGCTCAAAAACAAAATAAATCTACCGGCTTTATTATAATAGCTATTATCAAGCGCAACCGTTGCAACAATACTAAATATAAACGCGCCAATAAAAATGGATAGCGCATTTTGCGAAACATCATCAGTTATTACAATTTTAAATGATCGTGGTGTGGCAATACTATCAGCATTAGAAAAAGCGGATAACATAGAGGCTACTGCGAGGGTGGCAATTACCAACATACTTGATGATATAGTGTTTAACAAATCTTGTATCGACTCACTTTTTATATCCGGTACTTTGTCGTTTAGAAAAGTGCCATCGGCTTGCTGCGCTAACAATGCCGCTGCTATGGATAATATGCTAAAAAATAGAGGGCGAAACCATAGTTGCTCGCGTATTTTATTAAAAAAAATTAGTGTTGATTTTTTCATAGTTTTTCAATTAAGGCGTATAAAATGTGCAGTTCGTTTATATAAATATAGTTTGGCCTGCGCCTTTTTGTACTACGTACTTTTTTTTTGATGGCCCAATGTAAGCATCTTAGCAAAAAATAATTATTGTTTAATAAAATTTTATTTAAAAAACCTGTTGCTGGCTTTGTATTAAATAAACAATGGTACTCATTATTCTTCTACCTGCTTGGCTTCTTTGCCTTCATCAATTACTTCGTTAACCTTTTCTTTTAAAGCAGGCTTTAATTTTTTAACGGCTGGCGTGCTAGGCGTATCAATAGTAAATTTGGTAAATAGTGGTAAATGATCCGAACCAATATCTTCTAAAGTTTTTATAGTTTTAATACCAATGCCTTTTGAGTTGAAAATCAAATCAATCGGCGTTCTAAATATGCGTGGAAAAACAGGGAAGGTGCCATAAATACCTCTTCCGAGGCGGGCATCTTTTAGTTTAGATACCTTAGAAAAAAGTTTAGACATGGCCGACCAACATACATTATTAAAATCGCCCACAACAAGGCCAGGTATTTGGCTATCTCTTATCATTTTTGCGACTACCATTAATTCGGCATCTTTTTGTTTGGAGGTAGGCATTTCAGTTGGCCCAGGTGGTGGCGGATGTATACACCAGAGCACAAATTCGGTATTTTGCTGGTCAATTAAATGTGCCTCAATGGCTGGCCTATCTTCCGAAATTAAGTAATGCTCTTTAACTTCTTTTACCTTTAAATTGGTATATAGGTGCATTCCGTAGGTGTTTTCTTTCGGTATTTTTTTTACGTATAAATAAGTTTTCTCTAATTCAGCTATTGCATTTTCCCAAGTTTTATTTGTTTCAATAGTTAGTAAAATATCGGGTTGGTATTTGTTAACCAATTTAAGAAGCCTATTATATTGAGTATTTTTTTGAAGCACATTAACACTAATTACCGTAAGTCCATTTGTATTTACGTTGCTATTTTTATTTTGGTTAAGAGTTACTAAATAAGGCGATATAATTATCAAATTATAAATAGTGGAGGCCACTATAAACAACAAAATTAATAGTGTTATAATGCTTATGTTTTGTATAAAAAACCAAACACCAACAAAAAAAAGTATACTTAAAATCACAATTAATTGTACTCTAAAAAAATCAAACATCCTAACTACCCAATGGGTAATGGGAAGTGCTGGAAGAAAGCTTGATATGCTAAGCATCAAACTAATGGTAATAAATAATATATATTCAAATTGCATTGTTTAATTTTTTATAATTAAACTTGTAAGCTTATTATTGGTTTCCAAAATATAAATTTGCACCTATTTTAACAATTAATTAGGGTATGCTAACTTTTATGTTTAAAGCAAAAAGCACCTGTATTTTAAACCACTTACTCGCAGTTACAACCGCCACTTACCAATTCGGCAATTGCTTCGTTAAAAGCTTGAGTAGGGTCGAAATTACTTTCGCAAAAAGTACCATCATTTGCCATTACGGTACAATCAAAACAGGTTTTGCAATTGTCGTCGGTTTCGCAAGCATTGAAAACAAAAATGAAAAACACTACGGTTAATTCTAACAATATTAATTTCTTAAGCAACTTCATAAAACAAAAATACATTAATTTTAGGTATTAGTTGCTTAAACAATTGTAAAGCAAACAACGAAACTGATGCACGCCTTTTTTACGCTTAGGCGAAAAACGGCCATTGGTATAAAAAATCTGCAGGCTTTTAGCCCTGCTTACTCTTATCTTTTTTCTCTAACAGTTTATCTAAGCCGTCAAAAATTTTGTCTTTTATTTGGTCGATGCCCAAGCCAGCTTTATTAAGGTTACTAATAAATTGTTCGGCCTCGGCAGGTTTCATATTGCCTTTTAAAAAAACATAATGCAGCGTTGGCCCAGCTTTAGTAACAAAGGCCATTTCTTTTACTTTGTTGTTCTTTTTTCTAACCTTTATTTGTAGGTTCTTTTGTTGATTGCTTACATTGCTATAACGTGTTGTTGAAATGCTGTTGCTAATGTCGTTATAATATTTGGTGTTTAAACCCTCGCCTTTATCAACACGGCTTATTACACGGGCTTTTTGTATGGCTTTTAAAATGGTATTGGCCTCGTCGTTTTTAACTACTAAGCGAGCACCAGCTAATAAAAATCGTGGTATTTTAGCATCTTTAAATCCTTCTTTCTTTTTGTAAATTTTGTATATTTTTTTTGCTTTTAATGAAGGAAGTGCTTTTTGCTGTGCCTTTACTGTAAACGACAATAAGCTGAATAGTAATGGTATAATAAAATAACGCATAATTTTATTTGTTTAATAAGTTAGACGGTTTCTGATGGGAAAGTAAAATTGATATTTAACCAACCAAAATCAACTTTTTAGCTGTCGGTAAATATAACAACAAATATAATGAAAAGATTACTATTTATTTTGGTGGCTATTTTAGTATCGTCCACTTTTTGGAGTTGCGAAAAAGACAATGAGATTTCTATTTTAGATGAATTGAAACAAAAAGAATATTACGATGCGGAAATATTTGAAGAGGAATATTTGGATATTTACGGAAAGTGGGAGTTGATTGGCTTATGTGGAGGTTTTGCTGGCACTTGCCTTGATGTTTCGGAAGGAATTTATTTGCAAATTGTAGAATATGGAGTTTATGGATATTTTGCTGATGATGCAATTATCCGTTCTGGAAGAATTGATATTAGAGAAACTGGGTTTAATTTTTTGTTAGTTGAGTTTAAAAATTTGAATGTTTTTGGCAATGGAAGTATTATGTTATACTCACCCAAGCTTGAGGTTAAAGATACTTTAGTATTGTTTCCACAATGTAATGATTGTTTTGTTCCTTCTTTTAAAAGAGCAGAGGAGTAGTAGCTTTTAGGAAAACTCACCACGGCCCTGCGATGTTTATATAATAGCCTTGACTGTAGCGGAAATCCTTTTTGTTTTTTCAAGCGTTTTTTTTCCAATACAAAAAAACAAAAAGATTGGAGTGGTAGGCAAGAGAGCAGTTTTTGCGAGTATTAAGGTTTCGCTTCTAAAAAAACTATACGCCTATAATTTAATCTACTTCTTCAACCACTATTTTCTTTATTAGCTTTAGGGTTTCAATTTTGGTTTTGCTTACCGATAAAATGGTAATTTCAAAATTTTTGGTATTTATTTTTTGGTTCATTTTGGGTATGTTTTCATAAATAGTAAAAATGTAACCGGCTAAGGTTTCGTATTCACCGTCTGGTATATCTAAGTGGTATTTTTCGTTTAGGTAATCGGTTTCTAAGCGGCCGGCCAATATAAATTCGTTGTGGGCAATTTGTTCTTCTATTAGTTCAGGTGCATCGTGTTCATCTTCTATTTCTCCAAAAATTTCTTCAATAATATCTTCGAGGGTTATAATGCCTGCGGTGCCGCCAAATTCATCAACTACTTTTGCTATGCTTTTGCGTTCTTTAATAAACTCGTCCATTAGGTTTTGAACGCCCATGGTTTCGGTAACTACTTTTATTTTATTGATGATGTTGTCGAAATCAGCTGGTTTTTGTAGCATATTGTGATGATGTACATAACCCAGCACATCGTCAATCGATTCTTTGTATACCAAAATGCGAGAGTGTTTACATTCAATAAATTTGTTAATCAACTCATTAATATTGGCTTTATTTTCAACTGCTTCAATTTCTGTGCGTGGTATCATGCATTCGCGCACTTTTATTTGGGTTAATTGTAAGGCTTTTTCAAATAGGTCGGCATTTATGTCTTCTTCTTCTTCTTTGTTTTCGGTAGAGCTTTTTACAAAGTCGCCTAAATCAATTTTACTGTACACCAATTCGTCGGGTGCAACTTTTTGTTTAAATACGCTTTTTATTAAATAGGTACTTAGGCCGTTAATAAAAAAAGTTGGTATTCGAAGTGTAATAAATATAAAAAGAAAAGGATAAGCGAAAATTTTTAGAATACGGTTAGGGTTTAGCCTAAATAAAATTTTGGGTATAAATTCGCCTAAAAATAAAACAATTACGGTGGTAATAATGGTTTGTATTAATAATAAAAATAGTTCATTATTTATGCGGGTAAACCACTGTTGTTCTACTAAAATACTTACCGTTATGCCAAAAATAACCAAGGCAATGTTGTTGCCAATTAATATGGTTGACAAAAAAGCAGATTGCTTGCCATAAAATTCTGAAATAATTTTGGCGGTGCGGCTTTCTTGCTTTTTAAGTAGGCCTACTTTTAGTTTGTTGTTTGATACAAAGGCGATTTCCATACCCGAAAAAAAGGCAGAAGCAAGTAAGCTGAAAAATAGAATAATGTAATGCGTTTCCAAATAAGCAATAATTAATTTAAAGGTATTGGGTTATCAAACATAGGAACGATGCCTTGAACGGAGTCAAATTTATAAGAAGAGAAATCTTCATTAGCTTTAAAGCCCATTGCTTTTATTATTTGTGCATTTTTAATTATTTTCACAAATGCGTCTGTGTATAGTTCTCCTGTTTTATCATTCCGTATTAGTTTTTCAGTTTCTAAAATTAAACCATCTTTATTTATCACTTTTACATTTTGTCGCAATACTGTGGTATCATCTCTATCATATTTAATGCCATAGTTAGCAGAAATTTCTGTAGTTGTTTTTTTATTTTTATCAAATATATAAAGATTAAGCCCTTTATTAAATTCGGTATAAGGTTTTCTTGCGCTATTTTTTAGCATTTCGGGGGCAATTAATTTTGCTTTTACCGTACCATCTTCGCTATACAAAATTTCAATTTCGTTGGCTACTTCTTCTAAGGGGTTTTCAAATCGCGTAACTCGTTCTACCTCGTTTACATCGTTTTCGCAAGCGACCGTAATAATTAGGCTTAATGCAAAGGCAGTTTGTAAAAAAATGTTTTTATTCATTTTTGAAGTAATATTAAAGTAAAAAAAATATAGCACGCTAATCTTCTTTAAACATTATATTTTGGTAGCGTTCATTTTTAAAGTCAACTTCATAAGTAATACTATTGTTTTTTATCGCAACAAACTGAATGCGCAGTAAATCGTTTGGTTTAAGGGCAAAGGTATCTGTTTTATTAGTAGTGTGTTTAAAAGTAAGGTTATAGGCACAATCATACAACCAATGTACTTCAAAATAATAAGCAGTATTAGTCAACAAGTCGTACTCTACCTGGCTATTGGCTGTTCTTACAATTTTATATGTTTTATCTTTATTATAAAAAATACCTTCTTTATAAGCGGTACATTCTTTCGGGTGTAAGGCATTTTGCTTTTTATTTTCGGTACAACCATAAAAAGTACAGCTAATAATAAGTACCAGTATTATTGCCTGTTTATAACTAAAATTTGCCATTATTATTTTTACAAAACCATTACAATTCATCAATCATAAACTTACAAAAAATTAGTTTACTTATTAATAAAAAATAACTAACAAATACTTTTGCTTCTATTTTTGAAAAAATATGCTTTTATTTGTTACAAAGATTTAAAATAAACAAACTAAATAGATAATTTGAAAATGAAAAAGCTTTTATTATTAGTACTACTAAGCTGCCTTACAATAGGCATTAGCAATTACACTTATGCACAATCCGGTTCTAAAGCCGCAACTGAAACAGTTGATGAAGAAACCAATACCGGGTTCGGCGTCCTCAAAAAATATTTTATTGATGGAGGATGGTTTTTTATGGGTATTGTATTATTATGTTTAATAATTGGCTTGGCCTTTTGTATTGAACGTATTTTAACTTTAAACTTATTAACCTCTAACCCGCGTAAATTATTAAGCAAGGTAGAAAGCCATTTAAAAAATGGAGATATTGAAGCAGCCAAAAAAGAGGCAAAAGGCACAAGAGGCCCTGCGGCAAGTATTATTTACCAAGGCTTAGCACGTTCAACCGATGGCGGTATCGACGATGTAGAAAAGGCCGTAGTAAACTATGGTTCCGTTCAAATGGCAAAGTTAGAGCGTAACTTAGTATGGATTTCTTTATTTATTGCCTTAGCACCAATGTTAGGCTTTATGGGTACCGTAATTGGTATGATTGGCGCCTTCGATGCAATTGAAAAAGCAGGTGACATTTCACCAAGTTTAGTTGCTGGTGGTATTAAAGTAGCACTTTTAACAACCTTATTTGGGTTAATAGTAGCTGTATTTTTACAAGTATTTTACAACTATATAGTATCAAAAATTGACAGCATTGTTTTAGGCATGGAAGATGCCTCAATTACTTTTGTTGATTTATTAGTAAACAATAAAAAATAGCATTAATGAATTTAATGAACTTTATTTTATTATGGGCAAACGACCCTAACGAAGCTGCTTTGGGCAGCATAACTGCTGGGCAGTTGGGTACTTATATTATTGTAATTGCCTTAGTGTTATTAGCAATAACCGCTTTTTTAGCTGTTGTTGGGCCATTAGTATATTCTGTGCTAAACATAGGCGACTCTTGGCAAGGTTTAGCAGCTGGTGCTGGTTTAGTAGTGTTAGCCTTTATAGCCTACTCAATAAGTAGTGGCGAAGTATTGGCAGACTATGCAATGGAAAAAGAAGGACTAACTTTACAAACCAGCCGCCTTATTGAAACTGTATTATATTTATTTTTCATTCTTTTTATTCCCGCAGTGGCACTTTTACTCTTTTCTATTGTAAGAGATGTAGCCTTAGGGTTTTTTAAATAATTAAGTTATGCCAAGAGCTAGACCAGAAATAAATGCCAGTAGTATGGCTGATATTGCGTTTTTGCTGTTAGTTTTCTTTTTAGTTACCACCACCATCGACTCTGACAAAGGTTTAACGGTAAAATTACCGCCAATGCCCGAAAATGAAGACGAAATAGTGGATTCGAGACAAAACAAACGTAATGTGTTGAATATTTTGGTAAATTCGAAAGACGAAATGTTAGTAAATGACGACGTTACCAGAGTGTTGGAGTTGAAGAAAATAACTATAGATTTTGTAAACAACAAAGGCTTAGACCCTACAAAATCTGACAGTCCAGATGAAGCAGTGGTTTCCTTAAAAAACGATAATGGAACAACTTACGCAATGTACCTATCTGTACATAACGAGTTAAAGGCAGCCTACAACGTAATGTGGGCAGAAGAAGCAATGAAACAATATGGACGTACTTACGAAGAATTAACAAACGAAGAACGTAGAACGGTTAGAGAAATATATCCGTACAGAATTTCAGAAGCAGAACCAGTAGATTATGGTGAAGCTGAGAAAGAATAGTTTAACCAATAAAACAATAAAAAATGGGTAAGTTTAGTAAAAAAACTGCAAGAACAATGCCGGCTATTTCAACCGCATCTTTGCCAGATATTATATTTATATTGTTGTTCTTTTTTATGGTAGTAACGGTAATGCGACCACACGATATGATGGTTAACTTTACCATTCCACAAGCAACAGAACTGGTTAAATTAGAAAATAAAAGTTGGGTACACACCATATATGTTGGAAAACCAGTACCGAAATTAGAAAAGAAATTCGGTTCAGCACCACGCTTACAACTTAACGATAAGCTATCCGTGCCAGACGATATTGCAACATTTATACAAAATGAAAGAGCAAAAGTATCAGAAAGAGAAGTCGGTTTATTATGGACTTCTATAAAAGCCGATAAAGATGTTAAAATGGGTTTAATAACCGATATTAAGCAAGCCTTACGTAAAATAAATCAACGAAAAGTTAACTACAGCTCCACTCCTCGTGGTGAGGGTTTTGATAAATAACTATTGATTTTTCGACATTACATTAAAAGCCATTCTTATTAAGAATGGCTTTTTTTATGCGTTGCCCAAAAAAAATAAGAAGTTAGAAACCAAGTAATAATTTCTATTAGAAACTAAACAGAACAACACGCATAAAAGCGCTGCCCGCTATTCGCTATATCTTTTTGTTCCGCAAGCTCCACAAAAAGGATGCCGCTGCTATCGGGGTTAAAATTGCCAACCTCGCCGGGCCGTAGCAATTTGGTAGTATGCCCTTCATTTATTACGTAAAAAATGTGGAGAAAATAACATTACCTAAACGCAATAAATTCAATTGAACCATAATTACAAACTTTTCAAAAAACCAATAATCTAATCTTGTAATATGCAATAAAACAATCCACAAAAAGATTAAATGTGCAGTTTAATTGGTGTTGGTTGAGGCCATTATTTTTTGCTATTAAAAGAAGATAAAATTTTTCTTATCATTTATAATTTCAATTTTTTATATTTAGAAATTGTTTAAAATTGAAAGCAAAATAATTTTATGAACCAACAATACATTCTCGCATTAGATCAAGGTACTACAAGCTCACGTGCTATTTTGTTTAATGCCCAAGCACAAATAAAAGGCGTTGCCCAAAAAGAATTTACCCAAATATATCCACAAGCTAGTTGGGTAGAACATAACCCGCTCGAAATATGGAATACCCAGTTAAGTGTGGCGCAACAAGTAATGAAGCAAAACGGGATAACCGCAACCGACATAGCAGCTATTGGTATTACAAACCAACGAGAAACTACCTTAATTTGGGATGCGGAAACCACAGAGCCAATTTACAACGCCATTGTTTGGCAAGACAAACGTACCAGTCAATTTTGCAACCAGTTAAAAGAACGTGGACTAAGTGATTATGTACAAGCCAATACCGGTTTAGTAATTGATGCCTATTTTAGCGGAACTAAAATTAACTGGATGTTAGATAATGTGGAAGGCGCAAGAGCAAAAGCGGAAGCAGGCCAATTACGTTTTGGAACAGTTGACACTTGGCTCATTTACAAACTCACCAAAGGTAAAATACATGCAACCGATTACACCAACGCCAGCCGAACCATGTTGTACAACATAAAAAATTTAAGTTGGGATGAAAAGCTCTTAAGCGAACTTAACATACCTGCCAGCCTTTTACCCGAAGTAAAAGACAGTAACGGCGACTTTGGTGAAACCACACTATTTGGCGAACCTATTGCTATACGTGGCGTAGCAGGCGACCAGCAAGCAGCTTTATTTGGACAACAATGCACACAACCAGGTTTAGCAAAAAATACCTATGGCACAGGTTGCTTTATGCTAATGCAAACTGGCCAAGAAATGATTGCTTCTAAAAATGGCTTATTAACTACCATTGCACTCGGCTTAGATGGAAAAATAACTTATGCCTTAGAAGGTAGCGTATTTATTGCTGGCGCAGCTATACAATGGTTACGCGATGAATTGAAAATTATTGATGCCGCCCCCGACTCAGAATATTTTAGCAAAAAAGTGCCCGATACTGGCGGCGTTTACGTAGTGCCTGCCTTTGCGGGTTTGGGCGCACCTTATTGGGATATGGATGCCCGTGGAGCTATTTACGGCATTACCCGTGGTACGAGTAAAGCGCATTTGGTGCGGGCCACTTTAGAATCGCTCGCCTACCAAACCACCGATGTATTAAACGCTATGGAAGCCGATAGTGGCGTAACCCTCAAAACCCTAAAAGTAGACGGCGGCGCAGCTAACAATAATTTATTAATGCAATTTCAGGCAGACATTTTAGATACGGCCGTTGAACGCCCAAGCAATACAGAAACAACTGCTTTGGGTGCAGCTTATCTGGCAGGTTTGGCAGTTGGTTTTTATGATGCCAATACTTTAAATGGCTTAAATGAAATTGACGAAACTTTTGAGCCACAAATGTTAGCTGAAGAAAGAGCGCGCTTGTATAAGGGTTGGTTGAAGGCGGTTGAGCGGACTAAGAGTTAGCAGATTAATATTAATTCGTTTTTTCTATTACTTAAAAAACCTCAAGACACTTTAAATAAAGCGCCTTGAGGTATCAAGGTAAATTTTAGTTATAAATTAATTGTTTCAGTAATTTGTTTTATAAATATTCTAATGTTAGCTCTTTTTTAGAAACATCTAATATTTTAATTTCACGCTGCCAAGTAGAAATTGTTAAAATAGAATCGACTAAGGTATAAGTAGCTGGTACTTTTACAAAATCATCAGTTGTTGTGGAGTCACAACAATTATTTGCCCACTCATACATATCCGTTTCATTCTCAAAAGCCATAACATAAGTTTCATCAAGCTTTTTCACCTTTGAAAAAGTGCCAATGCCATCATTTATTCCTAATTGTTCCCACTCGCCAATTAATAAATTTTCCATATTTTGGTTGTCTTGCTTTTGACAAGAAAAAAATATTGTCGCAACAAAACATAAAACTAAACTGTATTTCATCTTTATTTTATTTTTGTAATAGTAAAACAATTTCTAAGGCGATATATTGTTTAAATGCGTATTTTAACATTTAAAATAAGCTATCTTTTAACTAAAATTAAATGTCAAATGTAAAGTTTTTCACATAAACCGTTAAAAATCAAAAAGTTGAGAGACTTGGCATAATATTAGGTGATTATTAGATATCATTAAAACCGTCGTCGATTTTGAAAATTTTTTCACAAATAGAACCAACCATTGGTCTAAATAAGGTAGAACCCAATTTAGACTCTGCTGGGCAACCAAATTTGTTATTAAAAATAATAAATTGTTTAAGTACGCCTTGTTACTACCCGAAAATTACACTACAACTTTTAAATACAACTACCTTGTATGCCTTAGCTTTACCAATAGTTTTTGGCATACTTTTTTTTGCTATAGGGTTAAGCCTTAATGTTTATCCATTTATAGTGCTTTTTGTAACAGGGGCCTACAGTAAATATTTGTTACAAAAACAATGGCCTTTAATTGCCTCAATATTTCTTTTGTTAGGCTTTTTAATTACTAATACAATGTTGGTTTGGCCTAATGTGCAGGTGCTCAATACCTCTTACTTGTTTTTAATGATTCCTTTTATTTCGGCAATATTTTTGTACCCCAAAAAACAATTGCACTTCTTTTTTGTGACAAGCTCGCTTGGTTTGTTTTTGTTTACAGATGCGATATCATTATTTTCAAGTTTGTTGTTTAGTAACTCTGTAAACGATGTGCTATTGTTTAAAGCAATAATGGCAATTGCGTTGTGTACTTTCGTTTTTTTTATTAGTAATTATGTTGCTAATTATTTGCAAGAAAGTTTAATTGATAAAGAGCAGTTAACATCTGAAGTAGCATTGTGTAAATCAGAATTTAAAAATTTTTCGGGCATAGCTGCTCATGATTTAAGAGAGCCTTTGCAAACGCTTACAGCCTACAGCAGTCTGTTAAAGAAATCATTAGATAAAAAAGATAGCTTGACAGCTGTGGAAAAAGATTTTTTTATGTTTATGGATGATTCTACTAAGCGTATGCTGGGTTTGTTGGACGATTTGTCAATATTTTCTATGAGTGCAGTAGTATCAGAAGCAAAGGTATCTATAGATTTATATTTAGTGCTACAAGCGGTTAAAAAAAACCTAACCTTTACAATAGCTAATACTTCAGCTATTATTAAAATTAATGATTTACCTATTGTAAGTGCCAATTTTAACCCTATGTTGCATTTGTTTCAAAATATAATGCAAAATAGTATAAAGTACCAACCAATAAATAAGGCGGAACACATCCCTATTATTACCATAACTGCGGCTGTTGATAATAACTATCATATTATTTATATTACTGATAATGGAATTGGTATTGCAGAAAAAAACATACCTTGTATTTTCGATCCTTTAAAGCGGCTACATTCAAATACGGAGTATAAAGGTACTGGCTTGGGTTTGTCAATATGCAAATCAATAGTAAAAAAGTATAATGGTAAAATTGAGGTGAGTTCTACTGTTGGAAAGGGAACTACTTTTTCGGTTTATTTACCTATTAAATAATAGTAGTTAATTAGTTTTTAGGATGCATTTTTTTAATAATTTTTTTTTTGTGAAGGGTTATTACGGCAGCACAAATTTTAAAAATTAGCCTCGACAGGAGTGGTTATACCATTTTGAGTTGGGTGTTTATATTTTTGCTTAGCGGTGTGGCAAAATGGTATTTGAACGGATGGCGAGACCAAAGTTTATGCGAGCGGCAACCATTTCGCTTCTAAAATTTATTTTTATGAGCGTAATAAAAAATAGTACGTCACTACCTAATGCGATCAATTTGATTTACTACTAAGTTTAAGTTTTCTTTTTAGAGTGTAAGCTTACATTTATATCATACAAAAATTCTGGATTTAATGGTTTGCTTTTAAGTCTATAAATCAGTGGGTTGGCTTCGCATCTTTCAACATCGGTTTCGCGGTAAGAGGTGGTTAGCACTACAATTGGTGGATACTTTTTTAATTTTAATTTAGCATATAAATCAACAAATTCCCAGCCATTAACACCAGGCATATTAATGTCTAAAAAAATTAGATCGGGTTGCTTATTGTTTTTTTGTAATCTTTTTAAATAGGTTAGTGCTTTGGCGGCGTAGGTGAAAAATTTGTAATTTTTAGCAACTCCAGCTTGGTCTGCAATAATTTTATGATATACGTTTGTTGCATTATCATCATCAATAAACACTATGAGGTTGAGCTGTTGCAAGAAAACTTTTTAGTAATTATATTAAGGATGACCAAATAAGGTCTTTTAGCTTGTTTAAATTTTTGTTGGTAACCGATGATATAAAAATGTATGGTAGTTTTGGTAAATTGGGTACAAGCCACTCTTTTATTTCATCATCAATTAAATCGCTTTTAGTAATGGCTAATATTCTTTTTTTGTCTAACAATTCAGGATTGTAAAGTCTACATTCGTTTAATAAAATTTCGTATTCCTTACTAATATCATCACTATTGGCAGGTATGGTAAACAGTAGGCTTGAGTTGCGTTCTATATGACGTAAAAAGCGAACTCCTAAACCTTTGCCTTGGTGGGCGCCTTCAATTATGCCCGGTATATCGGCCATTACAAAACTACGGTTGTCTCTATAGGCTACAATGCCTAAGTTGGGTTTTAATGTGGTAAAGGCATAATCTGCAATTTTTGGTTTAGCATTACTAATGGTTGACAATAAGGTTGATTTACCGGCATTTGGAAAACCTACTAAACCTACATCTGCTAGTAACTTTAATTCTAAAATATTCCATTCTTCTTTACCGGCAATGCCTGGTTGCGAGTAGCGTGGAGATCGATTAATGGAGTTTTTAAAATGATTGTTACCTAAACCGCCTTTGCCACCTTCGGTTAAAATAAATTCTTGGCCGTGCTCGGTAATCTCAAATTTTACTTCATAGCTTTCCGCATCTTTAACTACCGTACCCAATGGAACATCTAATATTGCATCTTCACCATCAGCACCTGATTTTAAAGCACCTGCGCCTGCCTGACCGTGTTCTGCTTTTATGTGTTTTTTATATTTTAAATGAATAAGTGTCCACAATTGTTTATTACCTCTTAATATAACGTGCCCACCTCGGCCACCATCACCACCATCTGGCCCACCTTTGGGTATAAATTTTTCTCGCCGATAATGTTTTGAACCAGCGCCTCCATTTCCCGAACGGCAATTTATTTTAACATAATCAATAAAATTTTGATTCTCCATTAAGTAAAAGAAAGTGTTTTGTTAAAATTAAATTAGTGCGACTAATAGTTAAGGTTGCAAAATTTCTACTTGCGCTGTTAATTTTTTAAATATTTCATCTACAGAACCTTCGCCAGCTATGTTTACCAATTTATGTTGTTTTTGATAAAACTCTGCTACCGGAGCTGTTTTGTTTTCGTACTCTGTAATGCGCTGTCTTATGGTGGCTTCATTATCGTCTACCCTGCCAGAAGTTTTTCCTCTATGTACAATACGCTTCACCAATTCTTCTTCGGTTACATTTAAGGAAAGTACTTTGTCAATAATAATTTCTTTAAAGTCTAACAATTTATCTAATGCTTCCGCTTGCGCTACCGTGCGTGGAAAGCCATCAAAAATAAAGCCTTTTACTTTATGTGCCTCATTATCTAAGGTACTACTTATCATACCAATAACTACTTCATCTGGTACTAATAAACCTTGATCCATAAATCTTTTGGCCTCCAAACCTAGCGGAGTTTCTTTTGCTTTTTCCTCGCGGAGCAAATTACCAGTTGAAATATGTTTTAGGTTAAATTTATCAACCAAGTTGGCAGCTTGTGTGCCTTTGCCACTTCCAGGTGGCCCAAATAATATTAAATTTAGCATTTAAGTTATAAAATGTAAAATGATATAACCACAAATATATGTAAATTGATTCAATTAAAATTTAATTATGTTGAGTGATTACTCAAAAGCCCTTTTTAATCTATATTTTTGTACCTAATTTATGAAAAAAGTAAGTATTGTTGGTGCTGGTTTGGTAGGTTCTTTGTTGTCGGTATATATGGCCAAAAGAGGCTACAAAGTAAATGTATATGAACGCAGGCCCGATTTTAGACAAAAAGCTTTTATTGGAGGTCGCTCTATAAACCTTGCTTTAAGCGATAGAGGCTGGCAAGCATTAAAAGGTGTTGGTTTAGATGACCAGATGGCCGAAATAGCCTTGCCAATGTATGGCCGCAGGGTACACGACGAAGCTGGTAATGTCAATTTTCAACCTTATGGAAAAGAAGGACAAGCCATTTATTCCATTTCACGGGGAATGTTGAATTTGAAACTAGTGAATGCAACAGAACCAGACCCTAATGTAAACTACCATTTTAATTTAAAATGTAAAAAGGTTGATTTTGAGGCGAGTACTTTGTTTTTGGAACATGAAGAAAATAAAACGATAAAAGAAGTAAAAAGTGATGTAATTATTGGTGCAGATGGTGCATTTAGTGCAGTACGCTGGCAAATGCAAAAAAGTAGTCGCTTTAATTTTTCTCAGCATTATTTGCAGTATGGCTATAAAGAGTTAGAAATACCTGCTAATGCAGCTGGTAGTCATCAGTTGGTAAAAGATGCTTTGCATATATGGCCACGTAAAAAGTTTATGCTAATTGCCTTACCTAATTTAGATGGCAGCTTTACTTGTACTTTGTTTTTGGCGTATGATGGCGCAATTTCTTTTCAAAATTTGAAAACCGATGCTGCGCCGATTGAGGGCAATCCTAACCACGTCAATGTCAACGGATGGCCATTGCACGATAAACCCAAGCAAAAGCTGATCGCCCAGGAGATTGCCGCCGTCGCGACGTTTGTGGCATCGCCATAGGCTTACTCCAACGGCGGTTTCGCTTCGCGAATCACGGCCCCTGCGTCATCGCTGACAATTAGGATCGCGTAATCGGTAATGCCGTCGAGCGATTGATTGGACTGGGAAACGTAGTCGAACCGGCCGCGTAAATCCGTGTAGCCGTCCTTATGAAACTTTGACTCGCCGTTGGCGTGCCGGGCATAGACCTTCACATACGCCTTGGGGACCGCAGTGCCCGATTTTTGTGCCGACACCGCTACCTGACCGTAGTTTTCCATCACACGCACGTCCAGCGAATGAGCGAACGACGGCAGTTGCCGACGTTTCTCACCGGCAACGATTTCGACCAGGACATTGCGGTTGGAAAATTCTTCGGGCAGATTGAACGTATAGTCACCGCTGTGAGAGTCAGTTTCGTCGATAACATCCGTCTGCAGCGGAATCGTTTGCGTCAGATTGGGTCGGATCAACGAGAACCCGTCCAGCTGATCCCTTGCGAACGGGTTGCGGCTGAACAACAGTTCGATATCCATCTCGTAATAATTAATCGTCAGCGATTCGACATTCTGCCAAACCACCGTTCCCTGCCGTGACGCAATCGTAAAATCGATTGCGGGTGATTCGGCCGCCAGTCGGGATTGTCGCTGGTCGCGGTCCTGGAGGTCGATCACACCTCCGTCTTCACCGCGAATTTCACGGACCATCTCGGTGATGGCCGCGAACTTCTCTCGCCAATCATTGACGGGGTAGTCCGCGTATTTCTCCGCCTTCACGTAGGCTGCCTCCGGGTCTTCACGGTACAAATCCAGATACGCGTCGCAGTAATCGTATTGCATCGTCGCATCAATATTGTCCCGTGTCACGTTTGCGAAATGGACTAATGATTCCTCGATCCGGTCCTGCAATAACAGGTATCCCGTGACCGCCAGATGGTCGTCGTCCGTCAGTTTCCGGCGATTGGCCAGCACCCGCATCAGGGTTTGGTATTGCTGAAAAAATTCAGGGTTGAGAATCTTCCGCTGCTGACCGAGCCGGTGCGCCCGCGCGTTAACCAGCGGCCAATATTCCCGTTGTTGATACCCGTTTCGCAGCACCGGGTCGAGCGTCAGCACGGGTGTGTCGATGACCAGACCGACATGACCGGTAATTCTTTTCTCATGAGCCAGATACTCGGCGATGGCGTCAGTGTCGTTGTGTTTGATGGAATAGCTCCATAGCAGATGATTATAAATGCGGCGCGATTTCAGTGCGTTGATCGCAGACTGATAGAACGATTTATCCCGCATCCGAAATGCAATTTGTTCCAGCTCGACTCGCAGAACGTTTTGCGTATTGAGAAACTCGAGCACCTCATCCGGTTCGCCGTGCTGCGACACCCAGCCCCACGACTGTTGATTTGCCGGTTCGCCATCATCGGCGACGTTGAACTCCAGTCCGGCCGCGACGGCGACGACGTTTCCGTTGCTGCTGACATGAGCCGGATAGTGTGAGAACGTGCCGGCGGTTGGGAAGTAAAACGCATACTCGAACGTTTCGGTCGCAAATGCGTCCATCTGGAAACCAGTACTCCGTGTCTCCTGCGATCCGGCGACGGGCAGCGACCCGTTGGGAATCTGGACCAATAGTTCAATCGACATGGGCGTGGATGTCGGATTGGTTAAAACCACCTGACCGCCGTAGACGACATGTGACTGGAATCGCTGGGTGACAAATTTGTCGTATCGGACCGAACCTTCGTGCCGGTAACGGTCATCTTTGCGGAAAAAATTCTCGCTGACCAACAGTTTCGTCTCGCCCTGTTTTCGAGGCACCGGGTTGTTTTGCTGGTGCAATACGATCATCGGCGACGCGGCGGTAATCGTCACGCTGCCATCGGCATAATCGACGTTGGTGTTCGCAGGTTCAAGTGGCAGATCGGTCACGGCCAGGGCGAGCATCATCTCGGTGAAGTTGCGGTTGGCGGTGGCGAAGTGCGTGGACAGGAAATCACCGTCGCGATGGTTGGCGTAATCATCCCAGAACGGATTGATCGCGACCAGGTCGGCGGTCTGTTCGGGGTCCGGAGCCAGGTGGAGATAGGTGAAGAGCAGGTGGCTCTCGTTGAGCATGGCCCGCTCGGCCGCCTGGGGCTCCTTGACCTTGACGATCATGTC
>ENA-ORXM01000831-ORXM01000831.1-marine-metagenome-genome-assembly--contig:-NODE-831-length-48174-cov-5.869534_pt1 | contig 48174 bp, 41 predicted proteins | sample MGYA00237867_ERZ511480 | MGnify/ENA primary metagenome ERZ511480 (study PRJEB26309, sample SAMN06266103) | marine metagenome | isolation source: Algal blade | place: United Kingdom:Sidmouth, United...
CTGAATGCAATAAGATAAAGTCTACCTTCGAAGGGAATTTCAGAAATTGACACTACTTCTGACACAACTCATAACAATGGTGACAGTGAGGACTTCATTTTAGGGAAAGCTACGAGCCGCTCGTACCAGAAGTGTAAAATTTATTTACATATCGTGTAAAACTTCTGGACACTTTTAGCTAGAGCTATTGAGGATTCGAATTTTATAAAATTGATTTTCAAACGTTTAAATATTTGGTATAGTCTTGGGTCTTAGTCCTGTTCAATCTTAAAACTTAAATATTCAGAATGAAAATTTTCATTTTATTGACGTTCTTAACGACTTCTATAGCTGTATCCCAAAATCGAGACTTTTCAAAAAAGGAAGCGACATTGGAACAGGAAATCAAAGTAATGGATAGTCTGCTTTTCGATGTTGCCTTCAATCAATGTGATTTCGAATTGTACAAGACCATATTGGTCGACGGGCTAGAATTTTACGATGATCGTACAGGGCTGAGCGCGGACATTGGGAAAGACTACGCATCCTTTGAGGATAAGTGTTCCAGACCCTTTACCGTCACAAGAAAGCTCATCGACAATTCCGTGCATAAACTCGGCGATTTCGGCGCTGTACAAACAGGAACACATATTTTCTTAAATGATGAAAAGGTTGTGCAGAGCGCAAAATTTATAACGATATGGGAAAAAAGAGAGGAAAATTGGATAGTGAAAAGAGCGGTCAGTTATGAGCATAAAGATTTGTAAAACAAACTGCTTAGCGAGCTTTGCCTTATTCACCACAATTCTTTCATCTTGCAGCGGAATTCGAACCGAACGGACATCGGATGCCGTTGGAATTTACAAGGAAAGGCATGAATATATACTGGATTCCCTAGTACCCGAGCTTCTGAAGCACTACCAAGTTCCCTCGACAGGGGTAGCCTTGATATCGAAAAACAGTCCTCCGGTTATCAAAGTCTACGGGGAACATCGCGAGGGAGTGAGGGCACCCAATAATACTATCTACAATGTAGCAAGCATTACGAAACCAATCGTGGCAACTACTGTAATGAAATTGGTTTCGAACGGGGACTGGAATCTTGACGAACCCCTGCAAAACTATTACATGGACCCCGAGATTGCCGAAGACCCCTATTCCAAACTCATAACCACAAGACACTGTCTGAGCCACACCACGGGCTTCAAGAATTGGAGATGGAACGAAAGCGATGGAAAATTGAATATCAATTTTAAGCCGGGCACCAGGTTTCAGTATTCGGGCGAGGGAATGGAGCTGCTTCGAATAGCCATCGAGGCAAAGTTCAAAACGGGACTTGAACGAATCATGGATTCCCTTTTGTTCGGGCCAGTCGGAATGCAAGATGCCACAATGGGATGGCTTAGCGACCGGGACACTCTCAGGTTCGCAAAATGGTACGATACTGAAGGGAATCTTCACGATATCGATTATAAAATCGAGAAGGTAAATGCAGCTGACGACCTATTGGTTTCAATGCATGATCTTGCAATATTCAGCAAGTCGCTGATGCAATACAAGATTATCGACAGGAAGGCCTTCGCTGCCATGACAATACCACAATCGACCATCAACCCTAAGTTGAAGCAGGGGCTTGGCTGGGTAATGTACGATGGGCTGGAAAATTTGGGAAAAATACTCAATCACGATGGCGGTGACCCAGGGGTAGTGGCAACCCTAATCCTTATTCCTGAACATGAAGCCGCAATCGCCATCTCTGTGAACAGTGATAACGGCGCGAGTGTAACGAATAGCATCTTGGAATCAATTTTGGTCGAAGGCAAGGAAATCATCGAAGGCCTGCACTGGGAAAACGAAATTCCCGATAAAGTCGCTATCGATAAAAAACTACTGAAGGAATATTCCGGTACCTATACCACCGACCAGGGTTTCGATATAACCTTTCTGCCCGAGAATAACTCCCTTATGACTGAAAGCCCGGTCTTTCCCAGAATCAAATTATGGCCGAAGACAGAGAATGTTTTCTTCCCTTTACCCTTCGAGATATATTTTCGGTTCGAGGAAGTCGGGGAAACGATGCAATTCAATCTTGTCAACAGCCAAGGAGAAACCGAACTTACCGGCATAAGATGAGCATATCGCTCAGGTTGCAATAGCTGATTTAATCTTATTCGATACTAATAACTTGAAATGTGCAAAAGCTACCTCCACTTGTAGCCTAACCCCCTACCGATTAAACCAAAATCCAGATATACGTTTAAAAAAGAAATTTATTATGGTAGGGCTTGAATAGAAATTGAACTTATGGTATGAATGGATTATAAACAGATAACCCTTCACCGCACTAATGAACATTTTAATAATCAGTTCATGGTCACTTATACTTTTTTCAAGCTCTCAGTGGCGCTGTGACACTAAATAGTACAATTACAACTTTGACCGATTAGATTGACAATCCTTGTGATTTAAGTTGAACTACGCTATTTGGTAAATTTCCTTAACAACGTGAGTAAATTCAAGCAAGAAATATAAAAGGTCGAATACTGTTAGAGAAAGTCCTGATAATGCTACAGTTATGGTGGATTAAGGCCTAGTTTTATTGATATATGAAAAATTTCCTAAAAATATTGATGGGCCTCGTCAAAAGCAATACAGTTCCTTTTTCTGATAAGGACGAGGTAATATATGCATTGTCCTTCATCGTATTCTTGCTTTCGATATTTATTTTGACCTTATTCTCCTCTTTCATATAAACATATTTTTTTTCTTCCTTCAATTTTTTACGGTTCTGTATAGAGCGTTGTCTTTTTTTTGAATCTATTACCCGGCGCTCTTACTAAATTATTATTTGTTATTGCATTCGGAAAATTCAAAAGGTTTCGATAAAGAAGCTTATTGGTGCTTGAAATTTAGAGGAGGCTTAAAGAGGTATTAATTTTCTTAAACAAAATCCTTAATATGTTGATTACGGGAGGAGTTTGTAAACTTTGACTTTAACCTACATCAATGTTTTCGGAATGGTGCAATTGTTCACCAATAATTAGTTTTAGAATCTCAGTAAAATCGAACTACTTATTTTGGTTATAGAACAAAGTTTTTATGTTCGCCCTACTTTATTTTGTAGTCAATACCATTGTAAAGTTATTTGTAATGCCTCTGTCTTTGTAGTAATTGATGATGATAGGGATGATATTGAAATATTTATGGATGCATGCCATGAAATTGAACCTTCAGCCCGTGTACTCTTGTTCGAAGACGGTAATGGTTGTTTGGATGAGCTTCCAAGATTAAATGTGGAGCCCGATATCATATTCATAAATGTCCAAATGCCACGTATGAGCGGTCAACAGTTGGTACAAAAATTGAAATCTCAAATACAACTTGCAATGACACCTATAGTTGTCTACTCAACCGAATGTGACGATGATTTGTTACGCGAGTTCAAGTATTTAGGTGTATCTGAGTTCTTTCAGAAACCCAATTCCTTTCACAGTCTGAAAGCGGGTCTTTCTAAAATTCTAAATTCTGTTTTGGATGGGAATAATTGTAGTAATTCTGACGATTTTGTAGTCATGGAATGCACATAGCAGCACGTTGCAGAAAATTATACAAGATTAAATCAATTGCATAATTTTAATCCTTAGTATAAAATAGCTATTGGCTGTCAATAATTGCAAAAGGAAATTTTGGTCAAGGCTATTATTAGGTATAAATTAAATTTTAAAAATTCATATTATGCTAATCAATAATCAATTTAATAGCGCTAGGCTTAGAAGAAAAATGAAGAAAAGAAACAAGTCTGGTCTTGGAACGCTTCTGACCACTTCTGCAAGGAAAAGAAATATTTTGAAGAAAAGAAAGAAAAAACAGGTAGCTCGAGGTCTGGTCTCTAGTAGGGTGGCCCATCTAATCTGCTGACTTCCTATCGGGTCGTACCAGGATTATACGTCGTTGTTCCTGCCCTCGAAAATGGATGCAATAGGTCTTCATAAATCTTGATTTATTCGCAAACATAACGACCAATCAAGGCTCTATCCGCTCTTATACAATCTCAATGCAACGCTCCATAGTGATATCGAATCTTGAGGTTATATGCTAGAAGATAACGGTCGCCGGATAACTCTTCTTTCGCGGACCACTATTTTCAACCGATTCAAGCCGAAAAATATGCCTTCCGCTCCCACACATTATGTCAGAGGATCACGTCGGAAGGTTTCGATCAAATTGAAAACTACGATACAAAAGAAGACCCAAATACCACCTGCGATCCAACCTCCCAATACATCGGAAGGAAAGTGAACCCCTAAATAAATTCTACTTGTTCCAATGCTGATTATAAGGAGTAACAAGATTGAGGTTAGTATTAATTTCATCCAGACGGGTATTTGGAATTTGTATACTAGGTAAATAAGAAAACCGTAAAATGCCATGGAACTCATTGCATGACCGCTGGGATAACTTAAAGTTTTAACAGATACCAAATGTTCGATATCCGGTCGGGCCCTATCAAAGACCCGTTTGAGAATAACATTTGATATTGTCGCGAGAAAGAGAACAAGAATTACCTGAACAACATAGTTCCATTTTCGAAAAACATAAAAAATTAGTCCACTACATAAAAGCACAACCACTAGGTAGCCTTGAACATCTCCCACATCGGTTACAAAAGTAAAATACTCAGTAAGCGATGGCGAACGTAAAGCGAGTATACTATCCGTAATATTCTTGTCGAAACCTCCCATTAATTCGGCTTTTACATTAGCCGATAACTCGATAAAAATGTTGATGCCCGCTGCTACGATCAAGAATGAAATCACTATTGTCGCGAAATACGGAGACGCTTTCAACTTGCTGCCAAAAGACGATTCTCTAACTTTTTCAATAGAGGAACTAAAAAACTCTCTAATCATTTGAATCTGTACAGTAAGAAATGTTGATTATATATATTGATGCCTAATATCAAATTGTAACACAATCTTTCAATTAATGAAATGTTACGATGTTCGATATAAAAAAGGATGCGAGTCTCTATCGCGACCTTATTTGAATCAAATTTATTTCTATTATTCTTGCCCTATCCAGCTTTCATAGGCACTATATTGGTCATCAGATAATATTTCTCTCAATTGTCTTTTTGCTTCATCTTTGGTGGTACCGAACATTTCGCCATTCGCATTTGTCCTTTTGCGTTTCTCAAACTCTTCTAAAGCACTTTCAAAACTTTCAATTTGGTCTGCGGTCATATTTGCTTCGGTGTATACTTCGGAAAAGTCGTTAGAGTAAGATAAAGATTCTCCACCGACTTCCATAGGTTCGTTGGAATTCGCTCCGACTGTATCTTTATTGCTGTCTAAATGGGTAGTCGTGTTGGGATGAGCTGGAGGTTCATCCATCGAGACTTGATTTTGGCCAGTTTTTGAAGATTTCGCTAGGGTTTCCCCATCTAATTGTGATGTTGTTACTTGAGTAGTACCACATGATCCAACTACTAAGAATGTACATATTAAGCCCGAAAATAATCTAGTGTATTTCATAACTTCTGAAAATATAAAAGTTTATATCAGGCCAATTTATTGTAAATTAATTAAGAACTTTAATCTGAAAAAATCCCTTTTTATCTTGAAAGGTCCCGCACACTAGGATAAAAAAAACCGCTCATCTTAGAGCGGTTTTTTTTTTGAGGAAAGTAATTACTCTATTTCTCTTTAATTCTTTCAATATCACCTTGATCGTCAAGAATTTCTTTCTTGACCTTAAGAATATCCTCTTTGATTTCAATCACTTCCTCTTCACTTAAGGTATTGGACTGACGATGTTCTTCAAGTTCAAGTTCCAGTTCTTCAATTTTGGCTCGACCTTCTTCGATATCTTCTTTGTTCTTTTCAATTCTTCTCAGCTTGCGTTCCAACTCACGAAGAGTACTCTCGGCCTCATTTTCACGCTTTTCGAGCTTTTCTCGCTCTTTTTCGAGTTTCGCTTCTTCCGTTTTGACCGTTTGAATATCGCTTTTCAATTCTCTGATTTCCTCAGAGGTTATGACTTCGGGAGAAGGAGAGCTATCTTCTCCACTCTGAGCTAGCATTCCAAATGTTGTTAGATTTGCGATTGCACATAAAATAAATAATCTTCTATAAAATTTCATACTGTAATATTTAGTTAAACTGTTCATTTCGCGCCTTCTAATCTTAAAAACCCGCAAATAAAATATAACCTCATACAAAGGAAGGGATTGACTCGTATCGTAAAAATCTTGATTGATTCCAGTTTATCTTTTCCATTTTCATAACATGAGCTCAATAGCCTTCCTCCCGAACTCCTTCTAAATATTCCGATTTGCCTATTGGGGGCAATCGGGAACGGAATGCCAAGTAATTATTAGGAATAACCGAAAACTTCCGGTAGGGATCATACTTTGAAAACTAGCTTGTGGGACTCAAAAAGACTCACCGATTTGAAGATACAAATTGTTGGTACCCTCTCCAAAGCCCCAATCGGCCCTTATATTCAGTCGCTCCGTTCGGTCCAATAAAAACCTTAAGCCCGCGCCAAAGCTGGCCCTCAAGTTGCCGATACGAAAGTCTCCAAGATTATTTAGCACATCGCCGCCTCCGAAGAATGCGACAATACCTAGGCGTCCTATCAAGTTTGCACGATACTCCACTTGGCCCGCCAAAAGATTCCTATCGACATAGCGCCCCTCGATATATCCCCGTAAAATTTCATCACCTCCAAAAAGCGCTAATTCGGAGAAGGGTACATCGCCGCTACTCGAACTTCCCGTAAGATGGAGGCCTATAATATCCGTTCTTTTCTTAAATGGCCGGAAGAAGTAGCGAGTATCGACCCGCGTCAACTGAAACTCTTGGGTTCCACCGAGGACTCTACCGTAAAACCCATGGGTGAACTCGAAATACCACCCCCGGTTTGCATTTAGTATATTATCACGACTATCGTAAAGAACGGCAAATTCTGCACCCATGGAGGTAGAACCCAAAAAGCCCTCAGGGGCAATATTCTCCAAAAGGCCGTCTTCCTCTGCAACAACATTGGAAATACTGTTGTAGCGTATACCAGCTCCGACGAAAAGGTATCTCGTAAACATCCGCTTTAGGAATATGGGTTCGACCAAGACCTGAAAATAGTCGTATTCTTCTTCGTTTGTTTTCTGGGACTCACGCCCCAATCCATAAAATAGCCTTGGAAAATTCTGCACTAGCAAATTACCCTCGATTACCCAATCTTCTTGATTCGTAAATATCTCAAATCCTGAATAAGCGAAAAATTGGTTCTTTAGGGTGTACTGAAGAGTCACCGGCATATTAGAGGTACGCGTTTCCTCTCCAGAGCCTCTAAATTTAAAAAGGTATTTTGCGCCTGCCCCAATACCGAGACTGGTCTCAGGGGAATAACTAATTACAGGGGCGATCACCAACTTAGCTTTATACAAAGTAGAATCGGCAGCCGCGGCCTTTTTGTTTGGATAGATGGTGAAGAAATCCTTGAATTGCTCAAAACTGTCGGTTTCGGAATCTATTTCCTGCGAATTGGCCCCATTCGGTATACATATCAAAATTAAGAGTATTATGATGAGACCAAATGACATCTCATCCTTTTTCCAGGTGTTTGGGGTATCCGACATTATTAACTTTCTTATCAGTTTTACGCAAAATTAAGAAGATTATTAGAGCCTTATAAAGGCACAGAAAATATTTCACGATAAACTATTATACAGCACTTAAGCGTATTGCATGAGCAAATTTTCAGGGAAATTTTTTGAGATTTACTAATACTAAATTTTGGAGGATTCAGAAACGACCGAAGTCCTATTCTAATGATGGCGCTTTCCATGGCATGGAAAATCTACCAAAACCATTAGATTGGAATATACTTCACAAGAAGCATAGACTCAACTAGTCAAAAATCAATGTATTAGAGTTAATCGTTCTTTTTTGCTGGTTTTAGTTTTGTGCCAAATATGAGAAACCTAGGAAGATTTTTAATCAGTAAAACATTCTTTATCCATTTATCTTTGGCATTCTTGTTGACTATAGCCCTAATTTTCGGAAGTCTTGAATTCCTTAAAATTCGTACCCTTCATAATCAGACCAAAGTTGTTCCCAACCTAGAAAACATGCCGCTGACAGTTGCAAAAAAGCTTGTCGATAGTATAGGTTTAAAAATTACCGTTCTGGATACAATTACCTACTACGACCCCACGATTCCACCCTTGGGCATAATCCAGCAAACACCTTCTAGCAATAAAGAAGTGAAAGAGGGCAGAAATATATATGTGCACATCAATCGAAGTCTATACCGTACTGTATCCGTTCCCGAAATAGTGCAGACTACCAAACGTATAGCGGAACTAAAACTTGAGTCTGCAGGCTTTATTGTAGATAGTGTCATTGAAATACCCCGAATAGGAAAGAATGTTGTATACGGCATTAAGCATCAGGGAGAGAAAATAAAATCTGGCAAAAAGCTTACGAGAAAATCAAGTATAGCGCTTGTTGTTGGCAACGGGAATAGTCGTTAGTTATCAAATAGAATAAGTATTAATCCTCAATTAAGTTATAGCATTTAGAATACCAAGCCATTATATTTCTATGGGAAATCAATAATTGTTATTTTTGATTTATTCGTCCTCAGCAGTATAAAAATCATGCCACTTCAGCCAATATTATCGACACAAACATAATTTCAAGCGACTTCAGACGTCAGGATTCTGTTGCGAATTCGTTCCCAAAAAAGCTTGCTAGATAGCGCCATATGATCGAGGTCGTCCGTAAACAAGGTATTTAAATCTACAGATAAGCTCCTACCGGTCGAATATTCGGTAGCAATATCTTTATCCGACAAAAGAATCATACCTTTTTCGCCAAAAACCCGTTGACTACGCGGACCTTTGTAAAGCACCTTGATTTCCTTATGTCTGGAATCTTTCTGAATTTTACCGAATGTTTCCAAAACTTCTCTTTTCGGTCCTTCAAGGATTTGAAAAAAATTGTCCTTATAATAAATTAGACATCCAGTGAGATCGTTTTTTATATTCTTAAAATTGGAATGTTCCACCATCGAACTGACATCGGATTCCCCAATGAACATAGACGCATTCGATTGATAGGTCAGCTCGAAACCAGAATAAGCATTAATAAGTGAATCTCTGTAGTCACGAGGATTCATTCCAAATCTTTCGCGGAAAATTTTTGAAAGATAGCTTTTACTTGTGACACCTACCTTATCCGCTATGTTCAGAATAGGAAGGTCAGAATTTTCCAATAAGTCCCTTGCAAGTTCCAATCGCATATCTTTTAGGGTCTGCGCAAAACTTCGTCCAAATACGAATCTAAAGCACTCCTGGATTTTTTTCGGCGATATTCCGGAACGTTCGGAGAAAAGTTTTATAGTATGTTTTCCATCTAGACTGGCCTGCATCTTTGATACCTCATTGATTACACGATTCATTTCAGTATCGTTCAGTGGCGGCATTTCAAGACTGTTTTTGCCATGCTTCTCTTGCAAATCCAATTGTGAAGCCATGGTATTGAGCACTGCCGCCTCTGTTATCAGCCGCCCTATCACATCTGTTCTCCTATTCTTGATAAGAACGGTGGCATAGTCTTCAACATTCGACCCCCGACCCTGTAGGTGGGTCAATTCGCCGGAGCGTCCTACCCTCGAGTACAGGTCTTCCAATATCTCTTCGAGACCACTTTTTCTTTTCAACTCTGGAACATCAAGTTTTTGTTGATTTATAGTAATCAGGCAGACCTCTAGCGGAACATGGGCAGGAAGCTCAATAGTTCCCAACGCGTTATCTTCGGGAGCGTAAATAAGGTTCTGCCCTATCGATATCCGTACGGCCCCTTCGTTTCCCGAAAGGCTATGATAGTAGTGCCCCTTTAAGCAACATATCATATATATCGGAGAGTCGGTTCCCCCACCGGTTCGAATACCGATATCCCGTTTAACCATTAAATTATAAGATACCACAGATAAGCCTTCGACAAGCTCGTAAGCGTAAATACTTCCTTTTCCATTGTTATTATCGATTTCAAGAAGGCCGGCCCGCCGGCCTTCATTAAAATTGCCCCCAAGTTTAACGGACAGCCGTCGTAATTGTTCAATGGGTTCTTTCTCTTCAATCTTTAGCATTTAACCGCAATTTAAAAATCCGTAAAATTAGTATTTTCGTTAGAAAATTTAAATGATCTGATTATCACTATTACCATTAATTTTAACACAATCGATCAAATATGCATCTTTCGTCCAAGATTAATTTTCGGTGAGCCTGAAAGACAATTTGGGCTCGAAATATTTTAATTACTTCGGCCCAAATTCATTACTATTTTACTTTCTTTTAATAAGATTTAGTTTAACATATTTTTAAATTTGATGTTAGTTAACTTTCTGACATAAAGGCAATGTTAAAGAAAATCAAAGAAGCTGTTCTAATCGACGGCAAAAGAATTAGCCCACATTTGCAAATACTCCTGACCGCGTCCGTGTTTCTTCTTTTGGCGATTCTGGCTTTAATCACGAATCTTATGCTGTCTCAGTAGCTATCCATCGTATCAAGCACCTAGGTGTTACGAAAATTCTTAACTTTCCCTCAAACGAGCAAATCATTTGCTACTTTTCTGATTCTTCGAGATAATTTCCGTGGGGCTTCCAATGGTATGAGATGTCCACATCTACCTAATTGAACTAGACGCGGATTGTGAAGATTTGGCAAAACCTCATTATAGATTACATCCATTTTTATTACAGGATCCTTTTTCGCACATATAACGAAAGTTGGGGTGTCAATACCCTTTATCCTATCCGAAATATCGTTTTGCATGCCCTGTGTCAACCACCACCGCCAAGTGGTAGGATGCGTTTGAAGCTGCGATTCAATAGCCGTACTTAACCTTTTCCCCTTCAACTTGCGAACTGTAGTGTTTCTTACGTTCGATCTAGCTAATTCTTCTTGAGGAGGGGGAAGTAATTTTTTCTTGTTCTCTTCAGGAACCTTTTCCCCTGTCGGTGGGGATGGCGCAATTAAAATCAATCCTTTGGCTTTGTTTGAAAGTCTAATTTGGTCCGCATAAAGAATGAGTTTTGCACCCATTGAATGACCGCACAAGATATAATCGCTAAGTTGGAGCTTTTCGATACAGGAATTAATGTATTTGGCGAAAGCGAAAATTGAATTTTCGTTCAACGGATTGGTCCCGCCAAAACCTGGCAAGGTAATGAGAACAATGGAAAATCTCTTTTTTAATTTTTGAACTACCCAATTCCAACTGTTCGCATTGCCCCCAAAATAATGTAGCAAAACGATACTTCTTTTTCCGTTTCCAATTAGTTCGTAATTTAAATCCATCTTTTCCGGTAAATTTTATTCGTTTAAATTTCAGATCAATTTAGAGGATGCTGTCCTTAGAGAATATTTCAAATACAATTTGTCTTAACTCTAAAATAATCGCCGACCTAGCGGGCTCAGAAATCTTCCCATCGATTGCGGGTTTCTTCTATTCCTCGAAACTCGAATTAAATAATTAATGCTTTTTGAGGTCTAAATGTATTCTTTCCGATTAATGGCCAATGGCACTAAGTATTAAGTTTGGTATATGGTTAGATGAGATGAGCGAGAAACTTTAGCATGACGGAGTTACGCAGCTCAATAAATGAATGGCCGGAAATTTAGCATAAGATATCGAAGGTTGAAAATCTGATCCAAACAACTAGAGTCTTCCCTTAAATATAATCATCGGAGTTTCGATGCATAGCATAAAGATTTATGGGTTTCAAGAAAAATGTTAAGTACAGGTGAATTTATCGAAGATGGTGGTTTATTAAATTCAGGTTTTTAGATTTTCTACCAACCTAAATAATGATATGTTGTTTCTATGCAGTATTATCCAATTCAAGATTACGGAATCATCGGAAATTGCAAGACTACCGCACTAATTCATAAGGAGGGGTCCATCGATTTCTTTTGCTACCCCAGATTCGATTCTCCTTCAATATTTGTAAAAATATTGGATTATGAAAAGGGTGGGTTTTTTAATACGTCTCCACTGTTCCCATGGTCAAAGACCACTCAAAAATACCTTTTGGATACCAACGTATTGCTAACCCGATTCTATTCAACGAAACAGACCGTCGACATCATCGATTTCATGCCTTTTCTACAAGATGCAGAATTTCCAAATCAGCTCGTCAGGGTAGTCAAGTGTGTAAGGGGAGATACAGAATTTTCATTTGATTTAAATGTATCGCCGCAATATGGAAATAGCGATATTGAATGCACCAAGAAATCTCGAAATGAAGCAAACTACTGCTTGAAAATTGAAGGTGGGCAGCTCTTCGAGGTAAAAAGTAATATTGAACTTTTTGAGAACGGAAATACCTTCATCGATACATTTGATTTAAAAGAAGGGGAAGCAGGTATATTCGTGCTAGGGGATTCAGGCAAAGCCTCTCAAGAAGAGAATAGTGATGTTTCAATGACTGTCCGTTCGCAATTGGAGAATACCGTTAAAAGTTGGAGGAGCTGGATGGAAAATTGCAAGTATGAAGGAAGTTTTCAGAACGAGGTTCGCCGTTCCGCTCTTTTGCTAAAGCTGCTCACCAGTTCAGAATTTGGTTCCACAGTTGCAGCGGCGACTTTTTCGCTACCAGAATCCATAGGCGGGTCAAGAAATTATGATTATAGATATACTTGGATAAGAGATGCCGCCTTTACGATGTATGCATTTATGCGTCTAGGGTTCTTCGAAGAGTCCCAAAATTTTATGAATTGGATACAGGACCGTATCGAACAAGATCTTTCCGACGGTGTTGACCTCCAAATTATGTACAAGATTGATGGGTCTAAAGACTTGGAGGAAAAGAAAATCGGACTTCGGGGTTATAAAAATTCGAGACCTGTTCGAATCGGAAATGCGGCCACCGAGCAAATACAGCTCGATATTTTTGGCGAGTTGATGGATACCATCTATCTGTTCGATAAATATGGAGAACCTATAACGTATACATTCTGGAAAAAACTCGAAAAACTACTCAATTTTGTTTGCAAGAATTGGAACTCCGCGGATCATGGTATTTGGGAAGTCAGAGAAACTAAACGTCACTATCTCTATACACGTGTCATGTGCTGGGTAGCCCTAGACCGAGCGGTTCGGTTAGTAAGAAAACGTTCTTTCCCAACGGATTTAGAGAAATGGATTACTAATAAAAATAACATTTTCGATGACATTCAAAAAAACTTTTGGGATGAATCATTGCAATCCTTTGTTCATTTCAAGGGGGCGAAGACGGTAGATTGCTCGATGCTGATAATGCCCTTGGTGCGAATTATCAGTCCGTTTGACAAGAGGTGGGTGAAAACGATGGACTTAATTGAAAACCAGCTCGTTTCAGATATTCTCATTTATAGAAATATGAACGACGAAATTCCAAATGGTCAAGAAGAAGGTACGTTTCTAATAGGTGCTTTCTGGTACATCGAATGTCTTTCGAGAGGGGGCCAAATAGAAAAAGCTTCCCATTACTTTGAAAAATTATTGAGCTATGGCAACCATTTGAATTTGTTTGCCGAAGAAATGAGTTTATCAGGTATGCATTTAGGTAATTTTCCGCAAGCGTTTACCCATCTTGGCCTTATCAGTGCCGCATACCATCTAAATCATCAAAAAATGGTAGCAAAATATACAGTGAATACAGCGTATGATCTATTCTGATGAAAGCGTAGGATATCATGACTCTGATTCAATTTAACTATCAATTCTATAAGGGCGTGAATTGAACCATCAGTAAAGTAATTAGCTTATTTAAAATTATACTACTATGAAAAACAGACTGACAGGTCAAACTGCAATTGTTACCGGTTCCAGTTCAGGCATAGGCAAAGCTATTTTAATAGCTATGGGAAAGGAAGGGGCAAACGTGGTCATCAACTACCGGAGTGATAAAGATGGGGCGGAAGAAACACAAAAAGAATTAAGAAAGCAGGCACCCGATGTTAAATCTATTATGGTACGGGCCGATGTGAGCTCTGAAGATGATATCATCAGGCTTTTTGAAAGCACCAAAGAAGAATTTGGAACATTCGATATTTGTGTTCCCAATGCCGGCATACAACTTGACCACCCCCTACACGAAATGCCTCTAAAAGATTGGAAGAAAGTACTTGATGTAAATCTTACCGGACAGTTTTTATGTGCCCGAGAGTCGCTAAAAGAATTTTTAAGAAGAGGAATAAGAGAAGAAATCAGCAAGGCCTCCGGAAAATTGATACATGTCAGTTCAGTTCATGATGTAATTCCGTGGGCAGGCCACGCCAACTATGCAGCATCTAAAGGTGGATTGATGATGTTAATGCAAAGTATTTGTCAGGCGTATGCTAAAGAAGGGGTTCGCTGCAATAGTTTATCGCCTGGCGCAACCAAAACCGACATCAATAAAGAAGCATGGGACAATCAAGATAGCTTGAATAAAATACTTCAGCTAATACCGCAAAATAGAATGGGTGAACCTAAGGATATGGGTGAAGTGGCGGTCTGGTTGGCATCCGATGAATCCGACTATGTCAACGGAACAACAATCTATGTTGATGGTGGAATGACTTGCTATCCCGGATTCGCAACTAATGGATAGTTGATACAGTACTGCCCAAAGACTCATGAGCATATGAAAAACATAAGAATTGATGATTAGTTAATCAGTATCCAATGCAACCTACTAACATTTGGGTCGAAGGGCGTGGACCTAAGTCGTCCCTTAAGAATACTAGTTGGGATTTACAATAGGTTATGAAGCATCGCAATATTGATTAACTTTTGGAAAGAGCAAGAGGTTTGACTGTAACAAAACCAGAATTCTGTCTTAAAGTCAACAAATCGCCAATCACCGAAAATATTGGTTTATAGTTCTTAAAATTATAATAGCACCTAAAAATGAATTATGTCGTTCAAAAAGCTTAGGGCCCAAAAAAAAAGATTTTACACGCTGGCAATAGTCATTGTTTTGGCACTTATCCTATTCTCCGCCATCTGGATTCACATCGAGGGGTAGGCCCCTACGAAAAACGTAAGATTACCTGTGTTCGGGAAGAGATGAATCGTTTTTTCTTTGATAGCGGTAAATGAATTAAGGTTTTAGGCATAATTGCCTGATTCAGTAAAATTTTGACCCGATAGGATTTGAAGCAAATTCCAAACCAAACCGACACCGCCCCAGAACAGCTCTTTGGTATCTTGTGTGAAAATTTAGGATATGGATTCCAAGGGAAAAACACTCAGTAGAATAGGGATGATTGCGAAAGGGGTAGTATACTCCCTTATCGGAATACTTACAGCGCTATCAGCCTTCGGCTATGGCGGTAAAGAGAGTGGCAGCCGTGGGGCGCTATCCTATCTCGCTGAGCAGACCTATGGTCAAATTATGTTAATTGTGTTGGGCCTAGGCCTTTTGGCCTATGTTTTTTATCGGATGTTTCAAGCATTCGGAAACCATAATGCATTCGATGATGGCGCAAAAGGCTTGGCGAAGAGGGCCGCTTATTTTATTAGCGGATTGATTTATGGGGGTCTCGCATATTTTGCGTTTAAATTGGCTTTCTCAGCAGGATCGAATGGTCAATCATCCAGTAGTGGTACCGAGTATCCAGATGCGGTAATTCTTCTAGTTGGAGCCGGAATGTTGGTCAAGGCGGTATACGACATTTATCGCGCTTACTCCCAAAAATTTCGTGAAGACATTGAGGAAACCGAAATGAGCGCAAAAGAACGAAAGCTCTTATTGAATTCGGGCCGAGCCGGGCATACATCGAGAGGTATAGTTCTTGCGCTGATGGCTTATATGACCTTACAATCAGGCCTTTCCTCGGGTTCGAAGATTGGTAAGCAAACTGATGCATTCGAATTTATAAAGAACGAGTTCGGCACTATAGTTCTAGGTATTGTCGCAATCGGCCTCGTCGGCTATGCTGTCTATATGTTCATTAAGGCCAAATATCCATCTACCGAATTCCGATCCTAAAAATGTCTCTCCCAAGTTCGTTGATTGAATGGGCCAAGAATAAAAGCAATACGGCCAGAAGGCGACCAAGTTAAATGTTAAATTCAACAAAATTTTAAATCAAATATTATGTCGATTCTTACAATTATTTTGAACATTTTGTTACCGCCGCTGGCGGTATTTCTAAATCATGGTTTGGGAACTACGTTCCTAATCAGTGTCCTGTTAACCCTGTTAGCTTGGCTACCAGGAGTAATTCACGCTTTTATAGTAAACTAAATTTTATAGTATGAAAAAAATTACAACAGTATTATGTCTATCGGTTCTATTGGTAACTTTAAGTTGCAATGTGAAAAAAGAGGAATCAGGTGAACTTCCAGATGTCGATATTGATGTCGACGCAGAAGCTGGAAACCTTCCGGAGTATGAGGTAAATTGGGCTGACGTAGACGTCGGTACCAAAACGCGCACTGTAGAGGTGCCAAAGGTAATGGTAGTTATGGAAGAGGAGGAGGTCGAAGTTCCATACATTACTATGGACATGCCTAACGAAGAAAATGAAGAGCGCACCTTGACCGTTGAAGCTGAAGTGTCGGATCGCGAGCATAATTTGGAAATTCAACAGATAAGGGCTGCAGATCGAAGACTTTACGTTGTTTCGAAATTAGAGGCCTTGGAAACGAATCTTGGCGACAAAACGGTACGAATACAGGATCAAGTTGATATTAATGCCCCAGATTTAGACGTGAAGCATATCATTGTAGGTGAAAAGGCCGATAGGGTATTCAATAACAGCTACAAATATGTAAGCAGCATGAAAGATGTTGATGATATGTTGCCAAACGCCGAAGTTATTTATTCTAGATAAAAGGGCTTAATAATGCAACAGAAAAGACCAAGAAACAATTCTTGGTCTTTTTTGTTGCACTCTTTCGATATGCACATTCAGAATCACCTTTGTATCCAAATATTTTTTTTGCACTAAAATATTGTGGAAAGGAGATGACGCTATATAAAGGTTTTAGACTTTTTGAACGCAAAAAGGATTGCCCCCTACAATCCTTTTAGCAATTTTCCCATAAGGAAATTTGAACATAATCAACTGAACAAATGTATATCTATTATAGTCACATGAGTACCAGAATGCAATCAACAAATACCACAAACCAAATATTTTGTCACTCTAAACCATCGAATTTCCTAATGAATCAAGATTAGAAGATTTTGCATTATTGGTTTTTTCAAGGTTTAGGTACATTGAAAAGTGAAAAATGATGAAAATCGTAAAATTCGCGTAAAGCGAGCTACTAGGCTAGGAGGATATGCGCTTCTAATCATATTAGTCACTTTGACATTAATTATTATATCACTGGTACAAGATTTCAAATAATGATTGAAACTCGGGGAAAAGTGTACCTGAATGAACCAGTGCAAACAATCATATATAAATTAAAAAAATTTGAACTATGGGACTTGCAGGATTAATGGCAAAGCGTTTGCTGCTTAAAAATAAAAAAATGACTATGCTTTACTTAGGATACAAAGCTGCTAAATTCGGATACGGGGCCCTTAAAAGGAAAAGAAACCGTCGTAAAAAAAGTTGAATGTACCTCTACGCTGACATCAATTACTATTCAATGATTTGTTGCAAGGTTTTTTAAGTGAAAGTGTAAAATATTAAAATGGAAAAAAATAACGGGGGCCGACTCATATTTTGATAGCGTAATTCACTAAAATTGATTTTGTACTACTATTACCGATAAAAGGAGGCTTCAAACCGCTTTAGAATGCTTTGCTAATCTACTTAATAAAAACAGTATCATTTGAACAATCTAGTTATGATGGAAGGATACTTCGACAATGATGTCCGCCTTTTGGCACAAGAAAACTAAGCATCACTTTTTTTAGGCAATAGAAAAACCCTTTCGCTAGCTTCCGTGCTATTGTCGTTTCCCTTCAATTCATATGCCTTGTCGCTTATGCCTTCAGCAAAATCTCGTGCAATAACGAACACTTTGGCGATTAGACTTCCTATGGAATAGCCTAGGTTATCTCCCCCTTTCTTGATTGATTGTTCTGTGCTGGAAATAGCTATTTCCCCAGTAGTATTGATTTCATCGATGATATTTACTGCCTCTTTCCTGATTCGACTTCTGGTAACCTTTCCGCTTTCAGGCGCGAATAATATTGCCGCCGTGGCCCCAATGGCAGTACCTACTAAAAAAGAGGCCAATAACGTCTCATTGCTTACATTTTTCTTCATAATAATTTAATTTTGTGTCTGAATTTTTTGAATCAACACCAGTCTAGGATTATGGATGAGAAATTTGAAGATCTTAGATTACAGACCCACTTGGATTACCCTCCAACAACCACCCCACCATTGATATGTAAAATTTGACCCGTCATATATGTGGAATCTTGACAAACGAGAAACACATAGTCCGGTGCTACTTCAGAAGGTTGACCACAGCGCCCTAATGGTGTGCTTTCGCCGAAATTCTCCGTGTTTTCCATAGTAGCTGGTATAATAGGAGTCCATATCGGTCCTGGTGATACACCGTTGATCTAAATATTCTTAGAAGCCAGTTGTTGCGATAGAGCCCTTGGGAAAGAGGTGATGGCACCTTTGCCCAAAGAATAATCTATCAACATTCGTGGCCTTGGTAACTCGTAATTGAGGTGGTATTTATAGTTCAGGACCCTGATTTCATAAACGGAAAAACTTTTTGAGTGAGGTATATCATGACCATGATGTTCGTCTCAAAAGTCTCCTTCAAATGTTCTATAGATATATTCGTGAAACCTTTTTGGACATACTGTGTAGCGGCATTGTTGACTAAAATATCGATATCACATTTTACTTAGGATTTATATATCTAGAACCTTGAATGGAATGTAAGCTTTTTATTAGCGTACATTCCATGAACAGGTCAATAATCAACAAGCAGATTAAACCTCTTGATAGCCATTATAAATATCCCTGCCATATTTATTCGTCAAAATTATATCATGTCTATCCTTAGGTTCCACCGAAATAATTATTTGACCTTTGTCCATAGCATTTTTGTATTCGGTAGCGGCCGAATCAGAAAGACCGGCTTTGGTCAGTGCACCTATTAGCGCACCAGTTGCCCCACCTGCACCTGCTCCGGCCAAAGCTGCCGCGATTGGGCCTGCAACTGCAATTCCGAGACCGGGTATAACTATCGAAGACCCGATAGCTAGAATAGCACCGGCAATCGCACCAACAGTGCCTCCTATAGCACTTCCGGTTCCGGCACCTTTCAAAGCCTCCTCACCAGTGTTGCTGATATGTTCGTTAGTCGCGTAGAATCGCTCTTTGGTGTCTTTTGACATAATTACGGTAATGTCATCGGTGCTATAGCCCGATTCAATCAAAAAGTCATAATAATCGTTTGCCATTTCGGTAGTATCAAAAACTCTATCGATACGTTCTTTTTTAAATGTGTAATGTTCCATGATATTTTATTTTAAAATTAATATTCATGAACATACTCACGTCAAAAAGGAATGGTTCGCTTGAAAGCAGCAGAAATTAACGCAAACGTCATAATGTTAAAAGCCAAAGCAATTGTGTTAGAAGATATTGGGGTTGCACTGTTAGGAGCATGCTTAAAGTCATAATTTAATTTTAAGTGATAAATTTATTGTCTAAAACGAGAATAATTTGTATCGAGATAAATTATTCCCGTATTACGTTAGTATCAATGAGTTGAAAGCATGACATTGCAAGTATGACTAGCTATTACTGGATTAATCTGCGAAATCGATTTAAAGTTGAAGTAGGCCAGTCGTCAAACGTCTTCCGGACCAGGAAGTGCTACTTCGCGATTTATAGACAAAAAAGAAAATTGACGGCTGCAGGTCTTTGATTTATCAAGTTGGACAGTAAACACCCTGTTAATTGCTAACCATAGCTGCGCAAGACAATTGTGTAATAATTCGTAAATTAAACCATCCACGTCAACTACAAATAACCAGTGAACCTATCAAAATACACCAAACGCGCCATTCTCGGGGGCATTATTTCCTTCACGGTAATCGGGCTAGGAACCTACATGCTCGGAAACCTTAGTGGTTACGAAGCCAAAGAACTGATAAAGTCAAGTCTGACCGGTCTTAACACTTTATGCAATACCATAGTGCTTGCTTCGGCCACCATTCTTGCCTTAATGCTTACTTTGTTAGGGGTGAGTTCCAGCACTTCCTCTAATCTAAAGGACGACCATTATTTGCATATTAAACAAATAGCGAAATTGGATACCGTCGTTTTTATAACATCCCTCCTATTCTTTTTGTTATTTAATCTTCCAGTTACGGAAAGTGACAATATTCCCGATAATTGGTTCGACATTATTTACTACATCACCTTGGGTATCAGCACAATCTTGAGTTCCGCTCTGGTAATCGTCGTGTTGATGCTCTATAATACAATTGTTAACATTATAACTATTGTCGGCCTTGGAAAGAGTGACCACCCATTAACGAAAAACGAAGAAGATAGTAAGTAAATACCCTTACTTTAAATATTCTCGCTAAACTCATGGTTGGCACATCAAGTTAGAAAATTTTAAATCAAGCCGTTGGCCATATGGAAAATAGTCACATGTATCTGGTTTGAACAGACGTTGCCCTTTCATTATTCTCCTTCGACAAAAATTTTTTAGAAAAATACCGTTCCTTTTAAATCCTTGTATACATGCGTTTTATCACGATTCTACACGGGGTTCGTATTTCAGTAGAATGTAAGCAATGAAAATTTACTGAATAAAGTCAATCGCTATTGGAATAGAGTCACAATCTCCAATCTGAACACCTTAACTTTCGGTAAATATTCCTGAAAGGAATACGCTTACAATCAAAACAAGAAAATGAAAGATAAAAAACTAGACCAACTAAAAGCATTTACTACAGATGCCGAGGGCGAGGTCTTGAAGACACGACAAGGCATTAAGGTAAACGATACCAACAATTCGCTTAAGGCTGGCGAGAGAGGTGCTACTCTGTTGGAAGATTTTTTACTGCGCGAGAAAATTACCAGTTTCGATCATGAAAGAATACCTGAGCGGATTGTTCACGCCAGGGGTAGTGGAGCCCATGGTTATTTTGAGTTATATGAAAGCCAAGAAAAGTATAGCAAAGCAGGAATTTTCACGGACAATAAACGCAAAACACCCATTTTCGTTCGATTTTCGACGGTCGCCGGTTCCAAAGGTTCCCCTGATCTGGCCAGGGATGTAAGGGGTTTCGCGGTCAAGTTTTATACCGAGGAGGGTACGTGGGACTTGGTAGGCAACAATATGCCCATATTCTTTATTCAGGACGCAATGAAATTCCCTGATCTCATCCACTCGGTAAAACCGGAGCCGAACAATGAAATACCTCAGGCGGCTTCAGCTCACGATACATTTTACGACTTTGTTTCGCTTACCCCAGAAACCTTGCACAACCACATCTGGGCAATGAGCGATAGGGCCCTACCAAGAAGTCTTCGCATGATGGAGGGTTTTGGCATTCATACGTATCGCTTAATTAATAAAAAGGGGGAATCCCATTTCGTTAAGTTTCATTGGAAGCCGGTACTTGGAGTACATTCGGTCACTTGGGAAGAGGCCGTTAAAATCAACGGTGCAGACCCCGATTTTCACCGACGCGACCTCTGGAATGCCATTGAAGCAGGGCAATTTCCTGAATGGGAACTCGGTTTTCAAATTATACCTGAAAAAGATGAGCATAAATTTGAATTTGATCTTCTTGATGCGACTAAATTAATTCCGGAAGAAATCGTTCCGGTCACCTTGGTCGGCAAAATGACTTTAAATCGAAATCCTGATAATTTTTTCGCTGAGACAGAACAGGTAGCTTTTCTTCCAGGCAATATCGTGCCCGGCATCGATTTTTCTAATGATCCTCTTCTACAGGGTAGAATTTTTTCATATCGCGACACACAAACTTCTCGTCTGGGAAGCACTAATTTTCATCAAATACCTATAAATCGACCGATTGGCGAGGCACATAACAATCAAAGAGACGGGCATATGCAGATGGAAATTCCAAAAGGAAACACGGCATATTTCCCCAATACTCTGGGTGGTGGCTGCCCCCATTTGGCGAAAATTTCCGAAGGAGCCTTTACTTCCTTTGAAGAACGAATAGACGCAAAGAAAGTACGTGCCCGAAGCGAAAGCTTTATCGATTTTTTCTCGCAACCTGCCCTGTTCTACCGAAGTCTGAGCGACTGGGAAAAAGAACATGTAATTGCAGCATATTCTTTTGAACTAGGCAAATGCAAGCATGCACATATTGTTGAGAGAATGCTTTGGATGATAAGGCAAATCAACACCGAACTAGCTAAAAAAGTGGCCAAGAATCTTGGTATGTCCGTTCCTAAATCCGTAGACAAACCTATTAATCAAGCTATTGGCGCCGATGCGAATGTAAAAGATTTTCAACCCGTAAAGGCTAAAAATTACTTAGACGAGTCACCTGCCTTGAGTCAGGCGACTACCAGTTTTAAAAGTATCGCTACAAGACAAGTGGCAGTATTGGTATCGGACGGATTTTCGATGAAGGACTTCAAAGCCATGTCAAAAAAATTGGAAAAGAAAAAAGCGGTGATCAATTTGATTGCACCACACGGTGGTACGGTAATCTGTGACTCGGATATGGAGCACAAGGTTGCTGCCGCCATCACCACCACGGAAAGCGTTCTTTTCGATGCCGTCTATATTCCGGGAGGAAGAAAATCAATAGATGCACTATTAAAAAACGGTAAGTTCATAAAATTCATCAATGAAACCTTAAAATATTGTAAAGCTATTGCAGTCGATAATGAAGGGGAAGATTTGATAGACCAGTCGTTTGCCAAAGACTTTAAAGATGACGAAACTATTTTGGTGAACTCTAAACCAGATAAGTTCATCGAGGCGATAGCCAATCATAGAAATTGGGAGCGCTCCAAACAAGTGCAGAATATTCCTGTTTGAAGAAACAACTTTGACCTCAAGGTCGAAATGAAATTGTATTAAGACTATATGTCCGGTGGAATTTTTAAATAAACATTAAAATTAATTAAAATGAATGAGGATCAATTTAAAGGAAAATGGAACATTGCAAAGGGAAAGCTTAAACAGAAGTATGGCGACCTGACAGATGACGATTTAACTTATACGGAAGGTAAATCGGAAGAGTTACTAGGAAGGCTCCAAGAGAAGACTGGTGAAACAAAGGAAGATTTAAAGGAAATGATAGATAACGCCTAGCTCATGTTATTCATCTTGCGAAAATAGGCTGCCCTGAAGGTGGCCTATTTTAATTTCCCTAACTATAGAATCCAAAAGTTTAGTATCCTAACAACGTCTTGCAAAATGTAAAAAAAGCTGTAATGCTTAATTCTTTATTTTATTGATTGAACGAGTCCACTTTTGATGTAGTTTGTGTGGTTTAGGATAATCTGGAACATCGCTTTCCCACGGTATAAGGATATCAGTATCATTTAAATGTTGAATCTCGGGAATCCACTTTCTGATAAATTGCTGTGATTTATACTTATTGGCCTGATGAATTGGATTGGTGTACCAAATTTGATAAGCTTGTGCGTGCCAGTTCATCCAATTCGAGGCCACATCGTAATCGATTAATTTTGATTCGAAGAACGCTGCTCCCCAAGTCCAGTCTATTAAATAGTCATGTACTAAAAAACTTGAGCAATTGACACGCCCACGGTTACTCATAAAACCTGTTTCATTCAGTTGGCGCATATGCGCGTCAACAAATGGTATCCCCGTTTGTCCGGTGCACCAACGGTTAAAAAGCTTCTTATCATCGGTAAAGTCAATAATTTTGTCGGTATAACCTTTGGTCTGATATACCCTATTTTGAAAACGCATTAACTTGAATGTAAAATAGTCCCTCCAAACAATTTCAAATATGATCCACCACGTACTTTGGTTTTTTTTAATTTCTCGCTCATAGCACTCTACTGCCTCATAAATCTTTCTTGGCGATAGACATCCTAGCGCCATATAGGGAGAAAACTTAGAACTATAGTCCATGCCTAACGAACGATTACGAGTCCAACGGTAATTCGTTAATTGTTCAGTTTCGAAGAGATAGAAGTTCAGACGTTCCAAGGCGTTTGTTTCACCACCTTCCATAAAAGTCAACGCAAAATTATTCTTACCCTTGAAACCCAACTCCCGGGGTGTTGGAAGCGCTCCCCACTGTTCTTCTTGGAAATCGACAATTGCTATTTGCTCTGGCGTAGGAAAAGTATGGCGTACGGTTGCCGTTTTCGTTGTTTTAATTCGAAATGTCTTTGAGGTTAAGGGTATTTCGGAAATCGTAAAGGGCAAATCATCGAGGTGGTACAAAGTTCTGCCCCAAACAAATCTAAACTCACACTCATTGGGAAGGGTTTCGCCTATTCTTTCGATTTGCTTCAATTCTTCGGTACCAAATTCTTGCTCCGCGAATACTGCTTCACAATTAAACTTCTTTACCAAATGTGGAATCAGCGTTTCAGGTTGGCCGGTCAACACCAATAGATTTCCACCAATAGCAATAAGATTACGTCTCAAATCATCAACACACTGTCTAGTAAATTCAAGACGCACCCTATCCGTTTTCGGAAATCCCAAATCCAATTTGCGGTAAATATTCGTGTCAAAAATAAAAACCGGTAATACCTTTCTACCTGAATCAATTGCATTATTCAGCGCTTCATTATCATGAAGACGTAAGTCGTTTTTAAACCATAAGAGAACGTTCGGTGACATTAGTCCTTTCTTCTAATAGTATGTGTCTCTAATATGCGCTCTTTTTCAGACCTCGCCAAAGTACTTTTTCGTTGCCCATATAGCTTTTGAAGCGCGATTTTTCTAGTTTCGGCGATATTGACTATTCGCTCGGGATAATCGGTTCCAAGTTTGAATTGATACAAGTTTTCTTCGATGGGAGTAATTGTCCAAGGTTCAATAGCTAGATGCGTAGGAAGCTTTTGTAGTTCAGGCACATATTTCTTGATAAACACTGCATCAGTATCATGTTCAAGCGCATTCTTTACGGGATTATAAATTCGAACCGTATTCGTACCCGTAAAACCGGCTTGCATCTGCATTTGACCATAGTGTATGCCAGGTTCAAAATCCAGAAATTGCCTAGCGAGCCATGGACCACCAGCACTAAAATGTTGGAATAGATGATGGGTCAAAAATGAAGTTATCATGGAGCGCATGCGAAAATTAAGGTACCCCGTTTGCACCACACACCTTACAGATGCATCAACCAAGGGGTAACCCGTTTTTCCCTCTTTCCAACAATCAACAAAAATCGAGTTATAAGGCTGCTTCAGGTTTAAGAAACCTTTGTTTACCGCCTCGAATTCCATACGCGGCTCCTGTTCGAATTTCTGAATAAAATGACTCTGCCATCGCAAGCGTGATAAGAAAGCGTTCAATTGCCGTTTATACGGTGAGGTCTTTTTAAGTTCTTTTGCTTCTTGAAAAATTTCACGAATCGACAAATTTCCCCAGGCTAGATATGGAGAAAGTCGACTACAACCGTATCGTGCCATTTCAGGTTTGGATATAAATTCACTATAAAACTGTAGCCGTTCACTCAAAAATGACTCTTTCCACCGTAAACCCTCTTTTCTACCACCTTTTTGAAACTGATGTGCGACAGTTATCATCGAAAGTTGCTCAAATTTGGTAGCTATTTTATCAATTTCCGCAATCGACAGGAAATCAGCCGTTCTCCAATCTAAACTAACTATTGGAGTATTCATATAATCATACCAAAATTTGCGCCATCGCTTTCTATTTCGAAGCCCTCTAACTACCCCGTTGCTTTGATATTCTTTCCAGTGCAAACCTGTTTCTTTGCAATACACTGCAAAAGAAACATCTCTTTTGTAAGTAATATCGAGACCGGTTTCTTGAGAACTGTAAACTGTTTTAACATCATAAACTGTTCGCAACATCTCAAAACAAGGAATAATTTCACTCTGTACAGCAAGAATTTTCGAGGATTTTTGCAACAAACTATTGTTCAAATCATAAATACTCTCTTTCACAAAATCTAAATGTCGTTTGTCATAATGGCTATCCTTCCATACACTTGGCTCAAAAACATAAAGTAATAACAATTTCTCTTTACTCTGAACACCGTTAAGAAACGCCTCTTGATCTGCGAAACGCAAATCCCTTTTGAACCAGACTACATTTATTTCTTCTAAGCTTTTCATATACGAAACAGAGTACCTACCAACAACCTATTCAGTGGACGAATAATAACGCAGTACCGTTTGGATAAAATGTGTTCAAACATGGATTGCGCTTAATAGAGTGCCAAATTAGATTCAGAATGAAGTTCCTAAGAACAATATAATTACATCGAGACAGAGAATCTTCCTTATAATAAAGGTTATTGATATATAGAAACCACAAGATAATCGACAATGCGCTTTCGAAGTATCTCGATAAGGTCTAAGATTAACATTTTGGCTCTAAGTCATGCTGTCACAGAGTATATTAACCAAGGTGCATCGTTAATATATATTTATCAAACAAGCTTTAATAACCTTTGTTGCCTTTGAGTTTACCCCATGCAAGTTTCATCAAAATGACTGTAGCGAGAGTTATGAAACCAATTATTAGCCCCACCAAAAATTCTTGCAAAATAGATGGAAGACCGGGAAAAATATTGTGAAAAAAGTGAATATTATGAACAAAAATACCACCGGCCACCAATAGTAATGCAATGGTTCCAATGATAGATAAACTCTTAATTACGTAAGGCAGTGCGTTAACCAATGTCTTGCCGACTTTGTCAGAAATACTGTTATCTCTATCGTTTAGTGCAATAAGCTTGGCACCAAATTCATCCATTCTGATTATCAGGGCGACTATGCCGTAAACACCGACGGTTGCTATAAGGGCAATTATAGAAGTCACCATGACTTGGGTCGCTAGTGGCTCGTCGACTACGGTGCCTAGAGCGATTATCACAATCTCCACGGAAAGAATGAAATCCGTAACAATGGCGGATTTTATCTTCTCCTTTTCCCTTGTTTGAACTTCATCGACCGATAATGGAGTGGTATCCATCTCATGTTCACTTGGGTCATGGGGAAAAAAGAATTCGTAAATTTTTTCTGCGCCTTCGAATGCCAAATATATTCCGCCCATAACTAGGATAATCGTGACCGCAACCGGAAGAAATGCACTTAGGAGGAAAGCAATTGGTAGAATTATTAATTTATTGATAAACGACCCTTTAGTAATAGCCCATAATACGGGGATTTCTCTAGAAGATACGAATCCTGAAGATTTTTCTGCGTTGACAGCAAGGTCATCACCCAAAATACCTGCTGTTTTCTTTGCCGCAACTTTGGTCATCGATGCGACATCGTCCATAAGAGCGGCTATATCATCTAGTACAGCAAAAAATCCTGATGCCATTTTTTTGAAAACTTAAACGGTTAGCTACAATCAAACTTGGACTGTAAGTTATTGAATAAAATAGACGAATGTCAGTCATTGAAAACTTCTGGATTAATTCTCCTCAACTCCCGGTTTCTGCGAAATTCTGATGGTTGAACCCCATATGTCTCACGGAACATTTTTGATAGGTAACTCTGACTTCTGTAACCGACAGTGGAAGCTATTGCAATCAAGGTCAAATCTGTGTTGAGCAACAGCGTACGCGCTGTCTCTAGACGTTTCTCCCTTATATAAAGGTTTACGGTCTTACCGAATACTTCCCTGAAGCCTTGCTGTAGTTTATTGGCGTTGAGTCCCACTTCGGAGGCGATTTCATCAATTGTGGGTAAACCTTCTAGACGATTTTCGATAATTTTCACAGCTTTTAACATTTGATTGAGCTCCGACTTTCGTAAAACGGTTTTATTACCCTCACTTTTGATGTCATCCCGAAATTGCTTGATTTGTAATACCAAAATTTTGTAGGCCAAACCTTCAAGATGCAGTTTCTTAAGCCAGTCACGATCCTCATAATAATCCCACTGCTCGAAAATAGAGGAGAGCCTTAAGCTATAGAATCCTTCGTGATAAAAGGTTCTTATTGCGGTCACGTCATTGAGCATGTCACGCCATGATTTGGCTATGCTGTTAGGTTCGCAACTTATTTTGCCCTGAAATCTTCTTCGGTCGAGCTCTAGACTGCTGTAAACAACTCTCTCATCTGCTTTGAACCGAATACTGTGACCATGATGCTCGGAACTAGCAACGATTGCGTTTCTATATTTCGGTATCTGATGGAGATTACTTTCATTTAAAAACTTGTGACTTATTTGGCCATCCATACAGAACAAAAATTTTACAGGATGAACTTTATCAACAGAATACTCAATTTCCAAATCTTCATAAAATTGACAATCATATCTGATTAAGCCCAATCCATCATTGAAGTCAGTGGCGGTTATTAGTCCCTGCCCAATCTCCCTTGGAATTCGTACAGTGTAAATTCCACAACTTTTACTGTAGTCGGTGTCGAGCTCTCTTGCAATATCTGAGATTACGCTTCTTAAGGGCAAAGAACTAACCGTCAGTTTTTTCATCCTATTAGTTTTACTGAAATTAATTTTACCTCAAAGGCTTTGGTAGCTCTAATGATTAAAAAAATAACACATTAGTATAATCAAGTAATTGTTTCTAATGGAAGCTGTTAAAGTAACTATAAGATTTGTTTCGTAATTAAATAAGAATTAACTTACATTTATCAAGCCAAAGTATCCCCCATACTTCTAGCCAATCTTTTAGATTGGCTTTTTTTTCCTTGTGAATCGCAATCATGGTATCTCGGTTCATCTTTAGGTGCTTTCACTATTAAAACACTTTTAACCTCTGATAAATCTCTTTAATGATAGACAATTACATTTCTGCATATCCTTCCAGAAAATAGTCTGAACGCTCATATACTTATTTCGTGGAATGTTTTTGAAGGCCTGCAACTAGCCGCTTAAAATTAAGGGCGGTTAGCCATAATTGTAGTAGACCATAAAAGACAGGTTAACACAATTATATTTAGCATAATCTTATATTGATAGTACACGATTTCTCTCAAGAAAGAAGATGTAACCTCAGAGCCAAGCTCTAAGTCTATCGCTAAATTTAGTAAGACCAGTTGCGTTGCGAACACCGATTACGGCTGGTTGCATCCCTAAGGTAATGGTTTGCCTACTCGATGATAATCATAATGTGATAAGATTTAGCCGTATATCGTTAGATTACGGTCTGCGTCCAAAACCTGTAGAATGTTCGGCCTCATCGCCTACCTCTTGATTCAATAATTTTGCAATTTCTTTATCTATCGAATTTTCCAATCCCGGGTTTAACAAAAGGGACTTTTTTGGGTGCTTTGAAGACAGATACATTCTTACACGCTTCCAAAAGAGTATTGAAGTGACATTTTGAACTGGGCTCATTGTGCTAAGTAGCACTATGTTTTTGCGGAACTGTTCCAATTCATGACTGTCAGCGTCCGTTTTGTTAATAGGATAATACGCCATACCCCAGTTCGGAAACGTATTCTCATCAATAGTATCTTCCGAAAAAAGGCGAATGTCTCCATGACGCTCATCGGCCTCAATAATGCTAAACAACTTTTTGACTCGTTCTTCCTGTCCTTCTAAAATCTGGACAAATCGTCCCTCAAAGTATATCAAACAACCGGTAATACCCTTCTTGTTATTATATTTCCTGGACTTGGTCAAAAGTCGCTCCATTTCGTTTGGAGCAAAATCGTGTAATTCAATCGACTCGTAAGCTAAGGTGTACATTTTTAATTCTCTAGCCATAATGATTTAAACATTTTCCGAATCTGAGCAAATTGGATAGACTCATTAACTTTTCTAAAATTTTATTTTACCACGATTTAAATTTATGGGATACTTTATAAACCTTATAAAAATTTTAAGTCATTTAGTATCAAAATCGCGTTAATAACCTAACAATCAGTAATGCAGTATAAAATAGTGTAGGAAAAAGGAACTGAAAGCTCTGAGAGCGAGAGCTTATACGCGAAAACGCTTGAAGAAGAATAGACCTTTTTTAAAACTTAGATACACTTATAATCGAAGGTTCATGTCAAGCATTGAACATTGCTATAAAATAGACTGGTAATAATGAAAAACACGTAATGAACTATTTATACGGTCACAACTCTAGGTAATCAAGCTATACGACTTCTATTAGGTTTTGACCAAATAATTTCAGAGCATTTCTAAATTAAATAGCTAAACTTGCTCAACCTAATTTTTTGCATCGATCTTTTCTTTCAAAATGCTAAATTCAATAATCTTGGTGCATTACATTCGCTTAAATAAATATTGCGAACAGTAAATACCGATTATTGGTTGTTAGAGGCTAGTATGTTCTGAAAACGCGTGTGATCAGAGAAAAGGGTAGAATTTATTCAAACTGGATAATGTACTAATGGCTTTATAACAATCATACGGAGCAATTGAATTTATATCTAGACTATACTAAGTACGAATTCTATTTGTTGTCCGATTTTTGCCTAAAAAGCTTGTTTATGGAAATTGCAAATCGACTTATAGTACTCTGGAGAATGCAGAAAGTGGGTTCTAAGTTGTATGAAGAATTATCAGTTAAATGTCGCTATAAAGGCTTGAAAGACTTCCTTCAAGAAAGGGCATCGGTCAAGTCAAAATTTGCTCAGAGTTTAGAACCTCATATTTTGGTTGCATCTAAAGAACAACGGAGATTTCGTTTTGAATATCCAACTTCATATCCGACACCTCCAACCATTTATGATAATGGTTCCAAAGCTAGATTTTTAGAGGAAGAGATAATGGAATATTCAATTTCACATCAGAAACAATCAATCGATAGCTACAGGAGCGAATTGATAGCGTTTGATAAAGCCCCAAGGATAAGAGAAATACTCTCTAAACAATTGAAAATTATGGTCAACGGGCTGCATATACTTTATTTTATCGACGAATCTTTGACAGATCAATTGTAAGGAAGCAAAAGTTTAGATTGAGGATAGGTCTCCTAATTGATTCCAGCGAACCAAAACCATATTTTCTAAAGAGAAGGTACACTACGAAATTCCGAAAAGGCTTAACGCCTAAGTCCATTTAGAACCGCCATATAATCGGACTCAACTAGATGTTTTAATAATATTTCTTACTTTTTTCCAAAGGTTTTTAGATAGTAAAGACTGCTCCTCCATATCGCCCATTAAATGGCCTAGATTCAATTCTTCGGTATTACCGTCATGAGAAAGGTTTAAAAGACCACTGTCAGTTAGCATTGCCATACTCCATTTTTCAAAATCGCGAGATGGCTTAGCTCCTTGCCATAAGGTACTTATATCAAAATGCCTCGAATCGCTTTTAATATTGTCATATAACTTCAATACACTTTCCCTTGGCCCCTCTATAAGTTGAAAAAATACTTTTCTATGAAAGATTAAGCTACCAGTTATCCCGTACATTTTATTCGCCGATCTCGCAGTGCTCAGAATTTTGTTTATATCCAAATCAGTTAAATCCTCTTTTGCCATTGATCGATAAGTAACCTCAAAAAGAAGATTGCCCTTAGTGAAAGATGCTCTTATTGTCCCGGGAAGTATCCCAAATCTTTTCTTGAACATACTTGAAAAATAACTTTTACTTGCATACCCAATTCTATCGGAAATCTCTCCAATTTGCAAGTCAGTGGTTTGCAAAAGTTCTTTGGCAAATTCCAGTCGTATGTTGGTCAGGTACTGATTGGCAGAATATCCGTATAAAAACTTAATTCCCCGCTGTAGTTTCTTGGGGCTAAGGCCAACATGTTCCCATAAATCCTTGATAGTAATTTTTTCATCTAGATTTTGTCGAATATAATCACCTAATTCTGTAATTCTTGATAGTTCAGCTTTGGAAAGATCTGGTTGAAAATCACTGGTTCTTAAATCATAGTCGTGCGCTTCAATTTCAGAAGCAAGCATATTCATGACTGCGCCCTCGGTCAATAGCCGCCCTACTAAATCCGTTCGCTCATTCTTTACAATAATCTCGGCAAACAAACCCGTACGCGAATCGATATCTCCAAAATACCGATAGGGTTCATCGATATTAACATCAGCAAATATCTCGGAAAGTTTCGATTTTAAGTCTAAAGAAAGTTTCGTATCGTGGTTTTCTAACAGTTTTGGGGTGATTATTAGGTAGCAACTTTCGAAGTCTATGCCACCGGGAATAGTGAAATTAGAGCTAATTCCGGGCTCACCGATTAAAATAAAGTTCTGACCCTGCTTTATTTCATATTGCTCGGTTTCGTAGGAATAAGATTGTAATTGATATCCTGAAACATTATAACCAAAATAATAAGGACGGTCTTCCGAAAAATCCATCTTAACATCATAATCCTTCGAAAATCGCATGTTGTAAACCCAAGCTGTGAGCCCGGGAAAAAGTTCGTAAAGACTTATTGTGCCCTTACCTTTTGAATTATTCAGAAAAAGTCTTGCCGCACCAAAATCTTCATACAGATCTGCATCGAGATGAACGGCGACTTGCCTTAACATCTCTAAAGGATTACTCTCCTTAAGTTGGAGCATATCTTTTGATTCTGCATTCATAAATTTATGGCTACATTACAAAGCTAATAACAAATTTGAGTCAAATTATAACAAAATACCGTTTTGTATTAACTCATTTGCTTCAAATTATTTGGGAAATATCGTACTGAATCCTTCGGCCTCGTTGAAAAACCAATTATACCAAAAATGATAATACTTATTTCTGCAAGTATTGCCAGTACTTGCAGTTTGGACTTAGGAAAAATGGAAGTTGATACTGCTAGATGTAATTTAGAGGGTTTTGACCTAAAAGTTTATATTCATATTCTTATCAGCTATTTATTCATATTCCCAAAAACATATGTATTATATGATTGACAGATCAAAAGCTATTATAGAAGCTACAAAAGTATTGTTGACCCTGAGCTGTTGAAGCATTTTCTCATAAGAGACCTAAAGGTCGGTAGAAACTAGAACCGGCAATTCTTGATGGTATTATCGATATAATCTAAATCAATACCTCTATAATAAACCTAATTTTTTTAAGAGATACCTGATATGTTTATTGTAAGGCCTTATTCAAAAGGCTTTGGCGAAATTATTTGGAAGCAGAAACAATTTTACTGGCTGCTTCAGCAGGGCTTTCAGCTTCTACTCGATAAGGAGGTATGACATAGCCCAATTCCCTAAACATTTTGAGATCAGGAATATTTCTGAGTGAGGCCTTTCCATCTTCCGAAAACTGGCTGACCTTGACCGAGTCGGAAACTAGTAAGTTGCCGGTTTCTGTTCTTATAACTTTGTATTCCATAACAATTCTTAATTGATAATAGTTATATCTACAACATTCTGATTCGTTACACGTAAGGATTGAATGGCGCGGTCCAAATTGATGAGTTCCCCTCGTATCAATGTCAAGCCTTTAGTGTAATTCATAATTTGAAGCTTTAATTAATGCGAGATTGTATCGTTCAAGTTCATGAATAAAATTCATCGATTATATCATAAACCAGTGAATTGTTAACACATTCAATCAACAATGTGTTGCATGCCAACCCCAAATCAAAAATTGAGTTACCTTCACCAGATAAGTGCCGAAAAAATAATATTCTCAAAATTAAAGACCCGTTATCCAGTTGAATGCACAGCTAATCAAAATCAACCACCTTTTTACTTACCCCGTCAAATCTACCGAGGCAAGGTGCAGAAAAGTAACTAGGGTTTTTCAGACCGGCTTCGAAAATGATCGAAGGGTATGTGTGGTCGACCGTAATAGAAACGTCATGACCGGAAGAGCTCATCCAACTCTGATTAAATTGCAATCTGAAATCGATAGCCAGACGCTAACAATTACGGCACGGGATGGAGAAGGATATAAATTTCGTTTGCCACGTGGTGTTAAGCCACAAACCGTCAAACTATTTAGGAATAGGGTATTGGGTATGCCTTTGACTGATGAAGCGAACGAATACATTTCGGATTATCTTAACGGTTACTTTTCTTTTGTTCATCTTGGTGAGTTATTTCGGCCGGTTCTAACAAAACGGGGTGGACTACCTGGTGAGCACACTGGCTTTGCCGATTCCGCTCCAGTTCATCTCATTAATCTCAAAACCTTGGAGTACTTAAATTCTAGATTGGCCAACCCAGTATCCATCCATCGTTTTCGACCTAATATTGTCATCGATGGAAGAACACCTTTCGAAGAGGATGATTGGTCCGAAATCGAGATTAACGGATGTAGATTCAGAGTTCAAGAACATACGCAGAGGTGTATTTTCACCACAATTGACCCTGAAACTACATTTAGAGACACGGCCTTGCAGCCACTAGCGACTATAGCTGCGATTCGTGGGAAAAAAGGAATGCGTCCTACCTTCGGCATTAATCTTGTTCCAATTAAAGAAGGAACCATAAAGGTGGGTGATATTATCAGTCCGAAATAAGCCATTACAATTGACCATCTAAAAACTTATGAAGAAAGAAACCGAATATTTTGATATCGGCATTGTCGGATGCGGCCCACGTGGTTTATCGGCTCTTGAATCCCTATATCTGGAAGCATCGAAAGCGAACCTTACGCCTAAAGCAATTGTATTCGAAAAAACGGAATTTTTCGGGGCGGGCCAAGTGTGGAATCCTGAGCAACCCAGTTCTAACTGGATGAATGTCTCCGATCGAGGTATTGCAATAGAGCCCCGAGAAGAATTTATACTCAAGGAGACAAGTGTTCCATTCTTTCCCAATTTTCAGGATTGGATTGGGTACTCGGACCATATGCATAAAGAGCATGAAAAGGACACCTTCCAGCACCGTTCAAAACTTGGGGAGTATCTTAGGCAGCGGTTTCTCAGCATTGCAGTGCCCCTTACCGAGCTTGGATTGCTACTTACCGTCAATGGGGAAGTTGACTTCGTTATTCCCGAAAAAGACCACTTACAAATATCGGTAATCGGTGGAAGCAGTTACATCTGTAATGAGACGGTATTGACTGTCGGTCATCAGCCCATTGCTCTAGACGAGCAATTGAGGTCTTGGCAACGGGGACAAAATCAGCAAATAGAGAAAAGCCTATTTACCCAACCTTACCCCTTAAATCGTCTTTTACAATATGATAAACTTTCAAAGGATTCGACGGTCGCTTTACGTGGGTTCGGTCTCGCAAGTATAGATATCATTCGGTCCCTAACAGAAGGGAGGGGCGGCACATTTGAGATTTTGGACGAACGCACTCGTGAAATGAGATATATTGCTTCCGGACAGGAACCGCACAGGATAGTTCCTTTCTCCTTGGACGGACAACCTTTGGCACCAAAACCACTCAACGCATATATCGATAGTCTTTATTTGCCGACGAAAGACCAATTAAGCGACTATTCGGAAGCCGTACGGGCTTCTATTCACAATGGAGAAACTCCAAAGTCGATAGATTTTCTAGTTGACGCAATTCTGCCTTTGATAAGTCAGAAATATTCGGCTTTAAAATGCAAAGCTCTCGAAAATGAAATGACAACTACAGAACTGGAACATGCCATTAAAAGTTGGCTGCTTGATGAAGATTTCAGTCACGAACTTATTCTTTCCAAAGAGCAAGGCGCATATGAAAATATGCGAAATTTCGTTAATATGGCTAACGGACAAGGGAAGGTCAGCCTTGATTTTTGTTGTGGACATGTGTGGAGGCAGTGTCAGCCGACTATGTACAAACTTCTCTCCTTCGCCCCTCTTTCCGATAATATTATTGTAGATATAGTAGCACTTGACGAGCGACTTAAGCGCTATTCGTACGGTCCGCCTATAGACAGTCTGCAACAACTATTATGTTTAGTCAGAGAAAATATCTTGACTTTTGATTTTGTCAGTGACCCAAAAATTGACTTCAACGGGGTCAATTGGGAGATAACGAAAAAGAGTTCCACCATAAATGCGGATATTATGGTAAATTCAATTCTCGATTCGCCACAAGTCAAGAAGGTGCAAACTCCCCTAATAGAAAGTCTTCTGAAAGGTCGCATCGTCAAACCACTTCATGACGACCTGGGCATATGCACTTCCTACGATGGGCTGGTGCAGACGGAAAGAGAAGAAAGTGACCATAAAATTTCGGTACTGGGGCGATTGGCCAAGGGCACGCTTATTGGGGTGGATGCGATTGCCGAATGTTTTGGGCCACGTTCTGAACTGTGGGCTGAAGGGGTTATAAAGCGAATGACTGCTCTGAGAAATAATGTAGGAAGGTGACTTGATTCATTAAAGCTCTTCAATTTCGGTGCCCGATTATATACTACTAAATTTCATTTCTTCTCCGAATTTGAAAGATTATATTCAGATGGAATCTATAAGCGTTTCGAACATTTGTTTCGAATATTGTCATTCAAAAGCCTGCTTACATACTGTAATTAATGAGAATCTTTACCGCAACTCCTGTCATAATATTTACTATTGATTTAGAGAAATGGTGAGGTCAATCGAATTCATTGATTGAGCCTCAACAAAATAAACTTTCATTTTATTCAGGCAATTCAAATTTATAGAAGAGGTTTCGCATTGTAATCAATACGGCCAACAACTATCTTTAATAAATATTTATAGCGTTGATCATAAGGTGTATTTTGGTAGTCGTTTATGTTTTTTAAAAATATGTTTGAGTATACATGATAGGTACTAAAATTTTAAGGATAGCCTCAAAATGTATTTTACTTCTTTAGAGTGGAACTCTTATTTACGTGACTATGGCCAACGAAAATGAACGATACGGCAAATGGATTCTGTTGGGCACGCTTCTAGCTGTTCTTCTTAAAATCGTTCAGTTTACAACGAATTGGATTTGGCTCGAAGCGTATGGTAATAGCCTAATATACATTCTTTTATTAATTGTAGTTGGGTTGTTGATTAAGGATAGAGGATAATCCGAAATTAAATTATTGTCTAGTCATATAGTTATATTCGTAGTTAAAATCGCGATTGCCATTTTTAGGACTATCAGCGCCAAACTTCCATCCAAACTGTCCGCTAAGCAGAAAGAACTGATCAAACAAGCAAAAGGAAGCGTTTTATACAATAGCTATGAAAGGAAATTTCGACAAACTGATACTATCGCCTACCCCTGTTCTAATCGATTTCCATGCCACTTGGTGCGGTCCGTGTCAAGCACAGGCACCTATATTAGAAGAGGTATCAAAGATTATCGGACAAAATGCCAGAGTTATCAAAATAGATGTGGATAAGAACCAAAACATCGCAAGCCGACTTCATGTGAGAGGTGTACCAACTTTGATTCTTTTCAAAAACGGAAAGGCAGTATGGAGAAAATCCGGTATTTCAAGTAAATCGGAATTGGTCTCAATTATTGAACAAAATTTATAGCAGATGAAAAATGTTACAATTTTTGAGCCACGGATACAAAGGGTATTGGAAGCTTTTAACAAGGCCGTAATTCATAGCCAATTAAAATATTCGTTGAATTCCTTGAAACGTTACGCGTTTTCAGACGACTTGGAAATAGAAATTGCCATCAAAAAATCGATTGCCATCTGTAAAAGTCTTGGAATCAGTTCAAAAAAACATTTTGGATATTTCTATAAAGTTGATATACTAAATCGGCAGGCAGTCAAAGAATGGAAAGCCTCAAAATTGGGTATTTACCTTATGTTCTGCAATGGCCGGCCAGATAATCCTTTTACTGGGGCCTTGCAATTTGAAATGCTTTCCGGAATTATTTCAAGATTGGATTAAGGCCAGAACTATGATATGGGTTATGATGATAATTTCAATTAAAACTGAAAGCCGAACCCGAATTGCACCAAATTACTTTCAATCGAATTGAAATATCCCGCATTTATGGTGATAAAATCTACTCCGCTTGCCCAAAAACCGATGCCTTGTGAAGTATGCCAAATATCGGAACTGTCTTCTGGCGACCAAACCCTACCATAATCAAATCCCCCGTAGAGACCTATTGTAATCGGAGCCACTGCCGTGACATATCTTTTGAGCCGCAACCGCAGATCTGAGGTCTGATAAAAATAGGTCTTTCCCGAAAATCGTTCGTCGCGAAAGCCTCTTAGTCCGTTGTCGCCCCCTATTGATGGTGCATGATAGAAAAAATAGTCGTTTCCGAAGTTGGTATTTACCTCTCCTAACGTTCCGAAAACAAGATTTCCCGAAGGAATCAACTTATGACTGAACCCTGCCTTGAATTTCAGATAGCCAAACTTATTCTCTTTAATGCTTGTATTGGCCTTGAACCCGGCCGTTAATCCGAATACTATTGATTTTGATGGAAAATCTTTTGCATCGGCAAGGTCATATAATGCAGAGGTCTGCAGACCCACATAATTCTGTGCACCAAAAACCAAGGGATCTAAGTTTGCAGGCACAAAAAACCGACCCTGCACTTCACGTACCTTGAAAGATTCGTACAATGCCTTGAATCGTAATGTGTGGTAAGCGATGCCCGCATCGAACCTTATCTTTTGCATTCGCGACCGGTAGAAATCACGGTCTAGGTCGTCTTCGAGGTTAGCGGTTTCATTTCCTATACCGAAAAAATTGGTCGAGTAACGATTATTGGTAAAATACGCGTTTGTTTCGAAGTTCCATTTGGGGAAAACATTGGCGTAGATTCCAGAATAAGCCAATTCCAAGGCCTTGAACCTGAAGTAGTAGTTAGCATTTAAGCTATGCTTTTGTTTGAATTTGTTTCCGTTAAAACCATTATAAATAAAAGTGTCAGTCGCTCCTAGATAAAATCCGTCGTCGGTGCGAAAGCCTATATTTGGCTTGACAATATTGCTGTTCTCTTCAAAGAAACGCCAATGAAAGGTGTTCGTGTTGTAAACATCAGAAAGTTGATGTTGCGGAGTTAGATTTTCGAATTCAATAGCTTCATGCTCCCAATCGTAAACCTTAACTGATTTTTTGTTAGCTATCCTAAAAATATCCTCGCCATATCCACCGATTAATCGAATCATAATGTGTTGTCTCCCTTCCCCCACAACTTCAAAAATATCGTCTTCCCCGAGGCCATAGATCCAGATTTCATTAGTCTCTTCACTGCTGAATGTACGGTCGTACATAAGTTCATTGGTCTCGTTCGATAGCAGCCTTTTTAGCACCACCCGTGTTTTACCTTCTGGTAAACGTGTAATCTCGATTTTATCATCTTTTTCGGTACCTCGCAGGGCAATTAGTTTGTTCAGGTACTTACTATATTCCATTGCATATTTGGGCAGGTCAATTAGACGCTTTTTCAAATTTTCACGAATGCTGTTCGAAGTTTCGTCCTGCACTTCGACCGGTAATCTTTTGAATGCGTTATCAATAGCTTCTTCGGAAAGGTTTTCTTGAATAAATTTTGCCTCTTCTTCCCAAACTTCCATACCGTGGCCGGTCAATATAGCCCTGTCGACTTGATTACCTCCGACATTAAGCCATTTTATATCATCGATTTTTGCGTCATAGGTCTGCCAACGGCGGGCATTCGGTACCATTAATTTTATCAGCTTCATAGCGGCCCCGTCAAATTTCGGGAATGCGTTATCGCGATCTCTAGGTACGGGCAAAAAGGTCTTATTGCCATCTTTTGTTTTGTATTCTACCCATCGCCATTGGTCTTGGTGTCTGTCCCAATCACCGATAAGCATATCGAAAACACGGGCCCGTATAAAATCGCGTTCGTCGACCTTGTACGATTCATCGCTCTTTATCTTTTCGAACATATCGGTCGTGCTCTCGAAATCCTCGATTTTTCCAGTTTCATCAATTACGCGACGATATCCTCTGAAGTCTTCTTGCTCATCTGAGGGCCGCTCTTCGATAAAATAAAGCTCATCACCAAATTGCTCATTTAGATTACCTAGTACTTCCTGTTTAGGAATAAAATATAACGAGGGACTTGAATGATTCACATTTACTGATTTTGCCAATGGATTGATGACCAATTGCATGTATGGATGGGCCGTCGTAAAAAAGTCCGAGATGACCTCCTCGGTAAAAGTGTCATCATAATCGTCTTGGGTATAGGCGACCCCGGGAACCTTGAATTTTAAAAATTTTAGCGCATTTTTTCTAAGCGATCGCATGGAATATTCCTTTCCATCTTTATCCTCTAAGCGAATGGAATACGATTGGTGCCCACCACCTTTTTTCGTCACTTCGAGCCCGCCGTATAGGGTGTCGAGCATGGCAATAGGTGCAGTTACAGATTTGCCAAAATACTCGCGATACCTATCGCCCCAAAGAAATTTATAGAACCCGGTTCTTTCGACGGCCTTTTTGTCGTCTAGAACGGCATCTTTCATATATTTTTTTGTGATTTGAGGAAAATCGAAATCCGATTTTTCAACCGGTAGCTTTGGAAGAATATTGAAACTGTTCTCTTGGCCGCTCGCGTCGATAAACGTTACCCTCGAAGAACCATCCTTAAAATAGTCCAGTTTGGCAAATCCTTTTTCTCCGAAGGCAAATTTGCCCTCGAACGCTAAAGAGCCACCTATCGTATTAATCTTATCCTTTGTTCGACGCGTGGCAGTACCATTGCTGATGGAGCCACCGATAATCTGATGAATATCGCCACCTTCCAAATACTGCAGACTTTCTTCATGCCCTGAAACGATGGTGATACGGTCCGAAGCTTTTGCCAAAGAACTTACTAAGATACGGAGGTAGTTATATCTTCTAGAATTAAGTAATTCAGGTGAAAAGGCGCCCAAATTCATAACGCCATTACGTATGGTGCCATAAATGGGTATGGGTAGTAAATTGCTTTTTAGCGTCTGTTTTCCGGCATAGATACCATTACTAAAAATAGGATGATGCATGGCGATAACGATATTTTTGCCCTGTCCGTCATTGATATAACCTTCCAATTCTTCCAAGAACCTTCGACGCGTTACGATATCTGAACATTTTTTATTGATGTTGTTTACCCGCGACCAGTTTGAAATAAACCATTTGGAGTCAATCAAGATAAGGTCAAGGTCGTCATTGATGACCTGATGTTCAATGGGGCAGACGTTTTCCGGATAGAGCTTGATTTTATCCTTATCTCTTTCTTTAAGATACTTTTCGACTTTTTCTATTTTTTCTGTATCGTAGCTTTTCCATTCATTATTTCCCGGAATAAAAATTGTATTGCCCTTGAAGTTATTGGTCAACGATAATTGACGGTCGAGAAACGATTTATCGCTTTTCCAATTTATTGGTTCCTTCGGAATGTTATCTCCTGTAAAAATTAGAGTACTTGATGAATCGGCTTGCTGCAAATATGATTCAAGCAATGTCAAAACCTCGGTATTTGAAGGCTTGTCCAAATTACCGATTCCGCCAGCAACATAAAAGGTGTGTGTTGGTTCTCTATCGGAAACGTCAGAGAGTTTGAAACCAGGAAGATATTGTGGACTATAAGTGGCGCAGCCATTGAAAAGCAGTAGAATCGTAACCAAGATACTGATTCTGGAAAATTGGCAAGAAATCATTTTCGGTTGTTTGTAGTTGGCGTAATCAAGGCACGCAAAGGTAAAAAAAGCTCCCTTTTATCTTTGTATTATTATAATGTAAGACACTATTCGATCTAGTAAAGTTTCAATGACGGATGCAGCAATATTACATTACCCGGCTATATCTATTCTTTTACCAAAGGAAGTAAGTTAACATAATGATAGGCTATTTTGCCAACATGATCAACATCAAGGTGTCCATTTTTGAGCTCGCCCCAGTCAAAGTGATTTTCTGTATTAGAGACCTTATATTGCGACAAGAGGTCATCGGAAACGAGAATATATTCCTCTAGGGGGATATCGTTTTTTAACAGGCGATGCGCTATGATAACATCTTCCCCCATAAGCTTGATTCGTTTACCGACAGGCACTACTCCGATTTCCTTTCCATAATGCAAAACAATTTTTAATCCAAGGATGCGGGGTATTTTTGAAGCATCATCTTGATCTTTATGTTCTTTGAGAAGCTTGGCCAGCTGCTTGTAAAATTCGGTATAGAAAAACCTACATTGTGCTATCAAATCTTCGAAAGCGGGTAGGTCACCAGTTCGATAAAAAAGTACAGCATCCCCCTCTATTTCTGAAATCTTGAGCCCTATTTCGTTCGAGTATACTATTTTGTTGAGCAATGAAGGAATAACCTTTGAACTGAGTTCGAAATCGGTGTTGCTCATGAATTTCGTAAATCCGCTTATATCGGGAATGCAAAGGAGAGTAGGGAGGGCTTTCATATATCAATGGAATAATTTGCTAAAAACTAAATTATCGAGATATTAAGAACTGAAAAGCTTAAAACGTTCGATATTCGCAAAAAGGTAAAGATATAAAAACCAACAATGTCTTTTTGACACTATTAGGTGCAATCTTAGACCTATCTATATTCGAAGGGAAAATTCGGAAACAAAGCCTTTTGTCTCTATCTGCAGGCTTTATATACATCGATAAGCGATTATCGATTGAACTCTTAGATTTTTCTGCCCGTTATGAGCTTATAGGCCACCAAAATAATAGCAATTGCCAATACCACATGAATGATACCGCCTAAATCGGGAAATGCAACAAAGCCTACAAGCCAGCCGATGACCAATATTACTACGATCAACCAAACAATATCTTTCATGATTTTCTGGGTTATAAATATTAAGTTTCGAATATAGACTATTCCACTTTATTACGATAACGTTTTCGAAATGCCACGGTTTAACGTTAGACAAATAATGTAATGTGTTAATATGAAGCTGGTAAGGTCTAATAAAACCTTTATTTTAGTGAAATGAAAAAATGGTTAATTGTAATTTCCGTTTTGATTTGTGTGATTTTGGGCTTGGTCTATCTGTCTCTTTCCACTACCGACAAAGTCTTTCAAACCTGCGAAATTTTAAATGTAGAAGATGTAGATAGCATTGACTTTACCAGATACGATTCGGTTTTGGTCGCCGCAAGCACCTTGTATGAAAGTAATTTTATTAAGGATATTATGCAGGGAGAACAATATCGTAAAGCTTGGGCCACACCGATTAAAGTACCTATTGTTTTCTTGGATACTTTAATGGGCGGCATGAAAATTATTAAGGAAGGGGGCGGAAAGCAAACACACTCTTTAAGGCTTGAAGCTAAAAACGGCCTTATCTATACGATGCGTAGTATTACAAAAGACCCTGAGGCGTTAATACCGGAATTTGCCCGAACACTCGGCCTTGAAAATATTATTGTTGACGGTATATCGGCCCAGCATCCTTATGCGGCCGTAGTAGTGGCCCAATTGGCGGAAAAGGCCGGCATATTGCATACGGAACCAAAAATTGTTTTTGTTCCGCAGCAGTCCTTCTTGGGAGAGTATAGCGTTAAATACGGTAACCGACTGTTTCTACTGGAACACGAGACAGAGGGCGGTACGAATTGGACGGCATTTGAAGATGTGGCCGGGATAATGGACAGCGAAGACTTGCAAGAACTTAGGATGAAAATTGGATCAAAAGTTTCTATTGATAAAAGAGCACTCGTGAAAGCACGCTTGTTCGATATTTTAATCGGGGATTGGGACAGGCATGCAAAACAATGGGGCTGGGTGGTGCAAATCAATGGTGAAAGCTACAAAGCCATACCCCTACCGGGAGATCGCGATAACGCATTTTTTAATATCGAAGGGCTCATACCAAACCTAATTGCCAATAAAAACATTCTGCCAGGTCTACAAGATTTCGAAAAGGAAATCGATTACTTGCCAGGCCTAGTCATGCCTTTCGATGTTTATTTTTTAAAGAACATATCCGACGAAATTTTTGTAAACGAAGCTCTCGAGTTGCAGAAAATGCTTGATAATAAAACAATCGACGAGGCATTTAAAGTTTGGCCAGAGCCAATCTACCGATTGAATGCCGTCGGAATAATTGGAATTATAAAAGGCAGAAGAAATAATCTGATAGATTATGCAAAACAATTTAGCGGAATACTGAAAGACAGGGAACTCTTAAAAGAACCCATCAAAGGTTCAAAGGATACTGAGCCGGGCGAAATCCCACTGGGTTGTTTTGAATGTGACTAAATAGGGTCAATTTATTTATTTTTTGCGAACATTTTTTTGGGAAGTTGAAAGTACCTTTTGGGAATAAAACTTAGAACACTATGAGTACTGAAAATCTTTATAATGAAGAAGCAAAAGCTAAAATCAAGGAAATGGTCGAAGACATTGATTTCGCAATGATGGCCACACATCTTTCGAAACATCCTATACATACTATACCTATGAGCACCAAAAAAGTAGACGACGAGGGCGCCATCTGGTTTTTGAGCGGTAAGGACAGTACTCATAACAGCAACATTGAAACGGACAGTCGTGTGCAGCTATTATATTCAAAACCGGGATCTATGCAATTTTTAACATTATATGGTAGAGCATACATTACTACAGAGCACAGTATTTTGAAAGAACTCTACAGTCAATCGGACGATATGTGGTTCGACGGTTTGGAAGACCCCAATTTAACGGCGATATGTGTAAACCCTGCTGAAGCCAATTACTGGGATTCCAAGCACAACAGGCTTGCTACCATATTTAAGATGGGTATTGCTACAGTAACTGGAGAAAACCCCGAAATAGGCCAATCGGGCAAAATTGTACTGTGATTTTAGGCCTTTATTTATTAGAGCGGTAAAAAGTCAATTATTTTCAGACCTTTTGCCATGCAAAGATTCCATAAAATGCTTTCGATACTCGGAGGGGGATGTGCCATATTCCTCCCGAAATATTTTTGAGAGATAGCTTTTGCTCGAAAGCCCGACCCTATCGACAATTTCGGAAATACTATAATCGGTATTCAAGATAAGGTCTTTTATAAGGTCTAGCCGAACTTTTTGAATGAACTGGTTTACCGTAAGCCCGTACAGGTTCTGGAAACCCTCTTGCAGTTTGTTCGAATTAAGGCCGACTTCCAGGGCCAGATCGTCAATGGTATTCAGTTCGTCGATATTGTCATTAATAAGCCGTGCAGCTTTTTCGATCTGCGCTACTTCCGAACGGCGAAGAATGGTACGGCTGCCAACTTCGGCCAGATCGTCTTCATATTGTAATATCTGTTCGGTCAGCATTTGATAGGCCTTTCCCTCCAAAAAAAGTTTCCTAAGAAAATCCTTTCCTTCGAAAGCCTGCATCTCCCTGAAAGTATCGGCCAGTTTAAGGCTATAAAAGCCATCGTGGTAAAAGGTCTTTTTCGCTTCGATATCGTTAAAAAGGTCCTGGAGCTTTTCATTCATGGTCACCAGGTCGCAACCGATCTTTTTTTGGAATTCACTTCTTGTAATTTCAAGGCTATTGATGACCGTATGTGTTCCTGCCTTAAAACGCAATATGTGCCCATTAAAAAAATCACTCGAGACAATGGCCTCTTGATACTGTTCGATTTCATGCATTTCTTCATAGTTCTCGAACCGATGTTCCAGATACCCTTCCAAACAATATAGAAACTTCAGGGGGTGCACTTCGTTGACCGTAAATTGAAACTCTATGTCCTCATTGAACGAACAGTCGTACTGGACGATACCCATACCGCCGTCAAAATTGACGCCCCGAATGTTACCCTTACCGATATGGTCGGGTATGTCGAGAAAATACTCCCCGCAAGTTTCACTGAAATCGGTATCGAAAGCCGTCGAAATATCGCGCATTACTTCTGCGATCGGTAGTGAGTTGACCTCGATAGGTATCATTTTGAAGCTTTATGCCAAGATAATACAAAGTGCCTTTCCCGGAAAGTAAAAAGAGTAAGTTTTCGGTCGATTTTGTGAAAGCGTATACATGGCTTTATTATTAAAGAAGAAATACATTCCTATTTTTAACTCATTTAAACTTTTCCCATTCCCAAAGAAATCGTGGTTTTTCATCTACTTTTCAGCTATTTTTACTTCTACAGCTATGCAATATAACCTGTAAAACTTTTAACCACTCAAAACAACTGATTTGCGTCTACATCCGGAATATCTAAATGAGTTCATATCTTTAAATGTATTGAATCACTTATTTAAACTTTTGAATTTAAGGGTTACGCGATTATAAATACTTATCACCCATCGGTAAATTGAACAGTTGATTTTAAAATAAGTCTGAAACGAACAAACTAAAAACATTTGGTCAAATAAATCCAGCTAAATATCAGCAGCAAAGCCTTTTGAAATTTTCATTTTTTCTTCTTTGCAATTAAATATTTTAAGGTAAACCGTTCAAATAACGAATTGTTAACCTATTTAATCTTCATTTTTTGAGTTTAGTTTTACCGGGAATTCAGTTTCCCCACCATAAAGTTTAATTTCATGTATGTCCGCGGGCATATAATAACCAGCATCCTCTAGAGCCTCTTTTACATTTTTCAGGACATGCCCCTTAGTAATCAAAGCCATACGGCGAAAATCCTTCGTGTTAACCCAGAAGAAGATTCTTAGATTCACAGTGCTGGTAGCTAATTCATCTTCAATAACAAAGTTTTCATGTTCTTCGTCCTCGATTACATTGGGCTCTTTTCTCAATGCCGCCAACACTGTTTTTTTGGCTCCTTCAATGTTGTCTTCATAGGCAATACCAATGACAACTTCCCATCTAAAAAAACCATCTTCTGTATAGTTAGTCACAGGCTTCGTAAGGACATCGCTATTTGGGATATATACATCTCGCCCATCAAAAGATTTCAATTTTGTATATCTGAATTCAAGCGCTTTTACCTTCCCGAAGTTCTCCCCGATTTTTACGGTATCATCTACGTCAAAAGGTCGTCCGAAGGCCAAGATTATTCCAGCTATAAAATTTTGTCCAATATCCTTGAAGGCAAAACCCAAAACGACCGCGCTTGCCCCGGCAGCTGTTAAAATGCCAGCAGCTATGGAACCCAATCCAGCAGCATCTAGAGCAAGCATAATTGCAATCACGGCCAAAGTATATTTCACCGCTTTTCCCAAGAACCTGCTTAATAATGGATCTCTCGTACGGAGCAACAGCCTTTTTTTTTGCAAAATTGCCTAGCCATGAACCAACTAAGATGCCTAGAGCTATTATCAGTATCCCAATGGCAAAGCCTGGCAAACTTTCTATTATTTGATTATAGAATAGCTCAAGTGATTTCGATATGGAAATTTCCAAAATCATTTTATCTGTTACCAAAGGCCTCTCGTTGACTATTATTTCAGAATATGAAAACTCCTAAATTTGAATCTCTCCTATTTTTGATAAAAGTGCAAATTAATTCTCTATGGACCGATACATACCATAACATTAAGTCAAAGATTTGACCATATGGGTCAATAGTTATGGCTTTCCATAAATGGATGGCAGCTCTAAAATTTTTGTAAACTTTAAGAAAAAACACATCGACGCCATGGAAAGATAAGCATTGAGGCAACTGATCCAGCGCAAAATGCAGGTCTGAACAAAAGCTTACAATAGCATGAAGCTTTCTGAATATATCCCATCACAAGTAAAAATTAGCAGGTATTCCAAAATCAAAGATTTTCCCTTCATTATACCGTTGTGAAATCAACAACGATCAGAATAGTTTTGACGACTACCTGCTACCGCCAAAACAGACGATAAGCCTAAAACGGTTCTACGCTTTTTCGGGGAGAAGCAGACAGCACGGCAGAAATAATAACCGATTTTATGATCATTGGATAGTTACTTGACGACGCCAATCAAAGGGATTCATCGCGCATCGATTAGAAGTGCGTCAAAGAGAAGAAACTTTTTACGGAATACTAAGCGGACTTATTCAAATTGCTGACAGTGTCCATTCCAGAACTTCCAAACTTCTTTTTGGAGATGGAAAAGTGCTGACGGTAAAGCAGGCGGCGACAAGAAAACAGAACTTGAAAGAAGTCAAAAAAAGAGCAACAATTATTTAATAGAATCCAACATTTCTCTATTTTTACAAGGGTAAACCGCATACGGAACCGTATACAATATATCAGGTTTTCGAAATTAAGCGATAATTATCTCGCTGTTATTCAATTAGTTAAAAAATAGCAGACTGGAGCAGAATATGGCTTATCGGGCTCATAACCCGAAGGTCGCTGGTTCGAGTCCAGTCCCCGCTACTAGTAAACAAAGGGCTTCCGAGAAATCGGG